>OKBC01000020.1_pt1 | contig 128072 bp, 92 predicted proteins | sample 1612361 | NCBI WGS metagenome assembly OKBC01 (sample SAMN04436792, study PRJEB24849) | human gut metagenome | biome: human gut; feature: NICU; material: stool | host: Homo sapiens | place: USA: Saint Louis, MO | collected 2011-04-27
AACTTGTCGTCAAAATCGGTGTTGCAAAAACGGGAGTGACCATAGATTCCGTTTTAACGGTGCCTGGCGGTACGGGCTCAAGCATGGTCTAACCCTCAATCTGGAGGATACGCTTGGGCATGAATCCCGTGGTCGCGGTATTACCGAGGGTTTTCTCCCGGGCCAATTCGAGCAGTATGGGATTACATCTCCACTGACGACGAATTTTATCAACAGTGAATTGCGTTACAGTTACGGCGCACCTGATGGGCGTGGGAAAGCGGAACTGGCGTTGTTGTATAAAAAACTCACTTTCGGCAACACGTCTGATGTACGGGACAGCAGTGAAGACTTCTACAATTATATTCAGGAACAGGAATGGCACGAAAATAGCTTGGTGGCAGAAATTTTTGACCAGTACACATCCAGAACGCGCTTTCGCTATAGTTTTATTACTAACCAGCGTCGCTATGATAACAACTCAGAAAAAGACACTAATGAGTACTATTTGCTGTATGGCCTGAAGTCGCAGTTGACGGGGAAAACCAATGTCGACATGAATATTTCATGGCTGTATAAAACATTTGAAAACAACGCAAACTCGCATGATTTTAATGGTCTAAACTGGGACATAAAAGCGGAGTGGAAGCCATTACAACAATCAGTTTTCACGGCCCACTCTGCGCAAAGCATTAAAGACCCATCGGAAGTTGGGGGATATATTTTAGTGACCCAGTATGGCCTTTCTTACCAGCATTTCTGGTTAGGCACTCGTTTTTCTACTTTATTGGACTACTCATTCACTTCGGAAGACTATAAAAAACAGAACAAGGATCGACATGATAAAGATGGTGTGTTTAGCGTAACCATGAGCTATGACTATACGCCGTCGGTTAATTTTGAGATTAAATATCAGATAGATACATTAAATTCGAATAGGGATACTGACTCGTTTTATATCGGTCCCAACGACAATCAGGAAGTTATTAGAACGTTGGGTTATGATAATTCTATGATTATGCTTAAAGCTAAGGTTCAGATCTAAAATGAAAATAATAGAACTGTGCGCGGTTTTGCTTTTCAGTATCCTGTTGGTCGGATGCACAACGTCCAGCCCGCGATTAATGGACGATCCTGCTACTGTTCAGCAGGATTACCGACTTGGGGCGGGGGATACGGTCAATATCGCTGTTCATGGTCAACCCGATATGACGATGCGGTTTATTTTGGATAAGAGTGGGGAAATTAATTTCCCGTTTGTTGGTGCTCTTAAATTACAAGATAAAACCGTTGATCAAGTGACAAAAGAATTAACTCAACGCCTGACCGGAGATTATTTTACCACTCCGATGGTGACGGTGAGCATTGCCGAGTTCCGCAAATACTATGTTTCAGGCGAGGTGAAAAGTCCAAATGGCTTCGCCTATGAGCCAGGGCTTACCGTCGAGAAATCTATTGCGCAGGCGGGTGGGTTTACAGACCGTGCGGACCGTCAAGATATCAACATTCGTCTGTCGGGTAGCAATCAGCTGCTTGAGAATGTCGATTTAACGCACTCTGTTCATCCAGGGGATGTCGTGATTATTGGCATGGGGTTCTTCTAACGATGAAACTATCTATAGTGGAAAACGGCAAAACACGAGAAAGCAGTGTCGAATTCTCCCGCTTTGCCAAAGAGTTGAAAAAGAACGCCTGGAAAATCGCACTGGCCGGTATCGTTGCCGGGGTCGTCGCGTATCCATTAATCAGCATGATGTCCTCAAAGTATGTTTCAACGGCGACGGTGCTGATTAAGGCGCAAGCTGATAACGTTTCTCCGTTTCCACAGGTTGATGGTTTCGATTCAACGCGTAGTGGTTACTACGAAACACAATATGCGTTGATGCATTCACGTATTGTGCTGGAGAAAGCCATACGTGATATGAAGCTGGATGAAAACCCGGAGTTTACCGGGGAAAAAGCCGGTGCTCGGGGGGCTGATAGCAATGAAAGTCGGCAACTGAGAATGGAACAAGCGCTGAAAACGCTGGCGAAAAATCTGAATGTCATTGGTATTCGTACGACGAACCTGGCGTCTATTACCTATGAATCAACGTCCCCACAGGTTGCGGCTGACATTGCGAATGGCGTCGCGCAGGCTTTCATCAACTACACGGTGGAGCAGAAGCGTCTGAAGGTGGAGAAAGCTCGCGAACTGAATTTTGAAAAAATGGAAGAGATTCAGAAGTCGATAGCTAAGCAAAAAGACGAGATGGACAACTATCTGAAAAATGCCGGGCTGCTGACCTTCCGTGGAATCGATGGTTTTGAAACCGAGCAGTTAAGTATCGTAACCAATCGCCTGGCCGATGCAACTCAGCGTCGGGTTGCCGCTGAATCCGTCTATAACGAGGTGAACGGGGGAGGTAAGTCCATTGAGAGCGTTATCTCGCTGCCTTCGGTCTCTAATCATGCTCAGATCCAGGATTTGCGCATTGCGTTGATTCAGGCGCAACGAACGTTGTCCGAACAGCGTAAAGTCTACGGGCCAAAAAATCCCGCCATTTTAAAAGCGGAGGCCGATGTTCAGTCGATCCAAAACCAGACTGGACGAGTGTTGGGTGAGCTGAAAGTCGGTTTACGCCAGCAATATCTGGCGGCGCTGGCGGACGAAAAAAACTATCAACAGCAGGTGACTGAGCAGAAAGAGATCTTCCAGAAAATGGCGTCAAAACGGGATGCCTGGAACAGTCAAAAGCTGTCGTTAGATAAAATGGAAGACCTGTATAAATCGCTTTATCAACGTACTCAAGAGCTGTCTCTGTCCGGCGTGAATGCTGATGCGGTGTTATACGACCCTGCGGTACCCGCCTTAAAACCGGCGAAACCGAATAAATCTTTGCTGTTGCTGATGGTGGTCATGCTGGTGGTGGTGTTCAGTATCATGTATTTCATTGTTAAAGCGGCAATGGATAACTCAATCGGTACCCTCAGTCGCATGAAAAAACGGCTCAATGTTGCTCCGCTGGGTGAAATCCGTCGTTTTAGCGGAACCTCAGGGCGCGCGCAGGTGCGGGACATGATCATGAAGAACCCGCTGAATGCCGATATTGTGCACGGTATCCGTACCCGGATTATGCTGGATAATCGACCTTTACAGACGCTTGCCGTGGCGTCGACGGAGCACGGTGATGGGCGTTCTTTGTTGGCGAATCTGTTAGCTAACTCTTTTAGTTTCGACCAGAAAACACTGCTTATTGATGCGGATTTCTTTAACACTGACGGACTCTCTTCTGAACTGGCGTCGGTAACATCCGCAGGTTTGGCGGAACTGTTGCGCGGGGAGGTTCAGCTTGAAAAGGCGCGGAATACGCTCAGTGATCATCTCGATTTTATTCCGCACGGCAAGACAACCATCTCTTCTTTACTGATGCTGTCGTCGGGGCACGTTGAGCCCTTAATGCGTGAACTGAAATCGCACTATCAGCGCATTATTATTGATGTCGCTGCTGTGAATCAGAGTCAGGATGTTCAACTGATTAAACGCGCCGTTGATGGGGTGATTTTCATTGTGAAAGCCGGGACGGGGTCCGCCGGGCAAATCGCCAACGCGCTGGATAAGCTGGAAGAAAATAACGGCGTGGTAATTGGCGCGGTACTTAATGCGGTTGAAGAAAAAGATCTTGAGACGCAAGAAGGTCTGCGTTCACTGAACTTCAGTACCGATCAACTGATGACCACGCCAGGCCGCGTATGAGTCTACTGAAGAGCGCTTCCACGATAGCCGGTTCATCAGTCATCTCGCAGCTGATTGGTGCACTGTCTATTTGGTTGATTTCACACAAGTACGATATGGCTGAGGTGGGGCTTTATGCGCTCAACTACAGTATCGCCGTGGTGGGCGCTCAGGTATGTACCTTTGCATCACAGCTGTTAATTCCTAAACAGCAGGATGACGAACTGGTACAGAATGTTGTGTTTTGCCTGATCCAAAGCACGATCATTGCCTTACCTTACGCCGTGCTCACCGCGTGGCTGTTTCACCAGAACATCCTGTTTCTCTATTTGCTGACGCTGGCAACGGCGTGGGTTTTGATCTCGGAAAACCTGTCGCTACGCACGGCCAACTTTCGTTTTCTGATTTTCCAGCGTATTTCTGTTTCAGTGGTGGTATTACTTTCGGTTCTGGTTACGCATTATGTACAGCTGTTTTATTGGTCGTGGGCCTGCGCGACGATGGCGCTGACCATAAGTTGTATTTTGCATTCGTTTGATATTCGTTCGGTGGCAGCCAGACATCTGCGACCCGCCAGTAATTGGCATTTTTTCAAACAGAATATTCATCACATTACCAAAGTGGGCAGTGCGGAAGTGCTGGCGATGGCCAGCAGCAATTTGCCGATTATGCTGATTAACTTTTGGTTCTCGGCGCTGACGGCGGGTTATTTTTCCGTGGTTAGCCGCTTTTGCCTGGCACCGGTGGTGATCATCGGCAACGCGGTACGCAATACTATTTTTTCCAAGTGGTCTATCGACTTCAGAAATAATACCTTTAACTATCAGGAATATACCAAGGTACGTATGCTATTGCTGGTACTAGGGGTTATCTGTACCCTTGGGGTTTTTATTTTCTATCCGATTGTGATGCGCCTCGGTTTTAGCGAAGACTGGATTAACTCCATTGAGACGTCGCGCTACATGTTGCCCTATTTATTCCCTGCGCTGGCGATAAGCCCTCTGACGGTGATAGAACTTATTTTTGGTTCCCATCGCTATTTTCTGCGTATCCAACTGGAACAGCTGGCGATTGTACTATTCGCTTTTGTCGTGACGCCCTATTTTTATAAAGATTATGCAACGTCGGTCATCTTGTTTTCTTCACTGACATTTATTCGCTACGCCTTCATTTATCTGAAAATGAATAAGCGAGCCAATCTCCTGAAAGACAAGCCGGTGATAATATGACACTGAATACCGGATACTTTTTACAGGTTTATACTTTTGTCACGCTGATCCTGTGTGGCTTGGTGCAATACTTTACCGGTATGCAGTCAGTGCTGTGGATACCTTTTTTCCTCACCTTATTGATGGTGGGATTATTGGTGATGCAGACGCGTGATGGCTCGCTGCAACTGGATGCGCAGGAGACGATTGTTCTGGCGTTGTATTTCTCGTTCCTGGTACTGGCTGGGACATCGACGTTGATTCAGGGCGGGATCACCGTCGCGATTGTGGCATTTAAAAACGAAATTGCATTGTCGCTGGTGATGATCTGTTTGCTGCTAGGGTTTTGCCGGGAGTCGCAGATTTATCGTGTAACACGCTATCTGTACTGGGTTTTTTACGCGCAGATCCCGGTAATGATTTATCAGGTTTTACTGGTCGTTCCCCAGCGCGTCGCGGTGCGCGGCGAAGATGAGAAATGGGACTCCGTGGTTGGCACGTTTGGCGGTGACCCCATGGGGGGCGGGAATACTGCCGCAATGGGGCTGTTTTGCCTGTTAATTATGTTGTTAAAAGTCTCCGAATATAAGCATGGGCTCACCACGTTCAAATCCATGGCGCTGCATATTGTTCTCGGTATCGGGTTATGCATAATTGGTGAAGTGAAGTTTGTCATCCTGCTATCGCCAATATTCCTGGCGTGGGTGTGGCTCTCACCGAGCTACGTCAAAGACGTTAGTAAGGTTAATCTGAAGACGTTATTGGTTATTGTGGCGGGAATGCTGTTGCTCATTAGCCTGTCGATTGTGATCCTCGCGTACTATTATTCTACGGCGTTCGGTGGCGATCCATCGAAAAGCTCGTTAAGTATTTTTATCGACTCCTTAAGCTATATCTTTGATCCAAACTACATTATGTCTACCGGTGAATTAGGGCGCTTTACGACGTTCCTGTTCTGGTTGAAAAATAACGATCTGTGGGGGCTTTCAGGAACGTTATTTGGCTACGGACTCAACGCCACTAACAGTGGTAGTACGGTGTCGCCGGGATTTTTGAATATTATCTACAACTTAATTCTCGACTCGACTTCCCTGAGTATGCTGCTGTGGGAAGTGGGGGCGATTGGTACATTACTCTTTGTTAGCTTATTCATTTATATCCTGAAAGTTTGTCAGCCAAAGCCATTACTGAGACTTGAACAACTGGACCAGCAGGATCTCCAGTTGCTGAGTTTTGCACCGGCGTTTAACGCTTTTGCTATCAGTTGCTTAATTAGCTTACCTTACAGCCAGATACTGATGATTACACCGATGTTACAATTCCTGTTCTATTTATCACTAGGTGCAAGTTTAGTGATTCGTCGAACCGTCCTTCGCTGCGTAGGGTAATTGTATGGACAATAAACCGTTTATTTCAGTGAGTATTAAAACACTCAATGAATCTGAATGTATTGAGAAGACGATTGACAGCATCCGTAAGCAGCTTATTGACTATCCACATAAAATTATTGTGGCAGATAGTCTCTCAACGGATAACACCCAACAGCTTGCGATCGATAAAGGGGTGACCGTAGTGTCCTTAACTGACCCTGGCGATCGCTGCTGTGGCGTCGGGCACCAGTTAGGTTATCTGTATAGTGAAGGGGAATATCTGTTGTTGATGGACGGCGACATGGAGCTGGAAGAAGGATTTGTGGATCAGGCAGTCGCCTTTTTGCAGGCTGAACCAGAATATGCAGGCGTTGCGGGAACCGTTGAAATGGATGATGCCGTTAACTATGAATTTAAGTCTCGTAAGCAACGCATTAATAAAATCTATCCGCTCGGGGATAGCGACCATTTAGGCGGTGGTGGATTATATCGTCGCTCTGCGATTGAGAAAGTTGGTTATCTGACTAATCGTAATTTGCACGCGTATGAAGAGGCTGAGCTGGGTCTGCGTTTAATCGAAGCGGGCTATAAACTGCGGCGTCTGGATATTCCTTATTTTATTCATACTTCGCATACCATGCCGACCTTTCAGATGCTCAAGCACCGTTGGAAAAGCGGATACTATCAGGCCCCTGGCGAGCTTTTACGTTGTGCTTGGGGAAAACCTTATTTCGGCAAAGCGTTAAAAATGGTCAGGAACGAGGCGATTTTTTCTGTTTACTTGATTGGCTTGTTCATTGCGGCGGTGACCTTCAATCTTGAACTTTTCGACATTGCATTTCTGCCCTTACTTGCATTTATTGCCCTGAAAACCGTACAGAATCGATCGTTATTAAACGGCCTGCAAAGCGTAATGAACCTGGCCGTGCTTTCTGCCGGGCTGGTTAAAGGGTTGACTAAACCAGTACGCGATCCGTTGACTCCACCCAACAGTAAAATCATTCATGAATAACCGGGGCAGGCGCCATGAAAGTATTATTAGTTAACAAGTTTTTTTTCATTAAAGGCGGCGCGGAAACGGTTTATTTTCAAGAGCGCGATATGCTGAAACAGGCCGGAGTGCAGGTTATTGATTTCTCTATGCATCATGATAATAATCTCCCTTCGGACTATGCGGATTATTTCGTCAGCAATGTGGACTACCACAAAGAGAGCAATCTGCTGGGCGGTATCAAAACGGCGGTTAACTTTATTCATAATTCGCAGGCCTGCAAAAAAATGCTGGCGCTATTAGAAAAAGAGCGTCCGGATATTGTCCACTTTCACAACATCTACCATCAGTTAACACCGGCGTTGATTAAAGTTGCGCGTAATTTTGGCTGCAAAACGGTGCTGACTGCGCATGACTATAAGATTGTGTGCCCCTCGTATTCCATGCTGCGCGACGGCAAAGTGTGCGATTCCTGTATTACCGGGACGGTTTTCAATGCCTTCAGGTATCGTTGCCAGGAAGGTTCAGCCTCAAAAAGCTTACTGCTCTCCCTGGAGGCAACCTGGCAGTATATTGCACAAAACTATCAGGCGCTGGATGTGATTATTTCACCGAGTGTTTTTTTACGAGGTATCCTGCTGCGTACGCTGCCAAATTCGCGCATTGATGTCATCGTCAATGGCGTTGATGACAGTCGTCCCCTGGCTGAAGTAAGCGATGAGGGCTATATGCTGTACTTTGGCCGTCTGAGCCGTGAAAAGGGCGTGGCAACGTTGTTGGAAGCGCATAAAAAAATGCAGAACAGCGCGCCGCTGAAAGTTGTGGGGCACGGTCCGTTGCATGATGAATTAGCCGCCAAATACCCTGATGTTGAATTTTTAGGTTATGTGCAACAAGGAGAAGCCCTCGACAAGCTTATTAAGCATGCGCGAGCGGTGATCCTTCCTTCTGAATGCTATGAAAACTGTTCTATGGCGATATTGGAAGCGATGTCTTTAGGCAAGCCGGTTATTGGGTCGCGCATTGGCGGCATCCCGGAACAAATTCGTGACGGTATCGAAGGGATTTTATTCGAACCAGGCAATGCGCAGGAGTTGGCAAATGCGATGGACGCCCTGGCTGACTCGCAAGAGAAGGCGCGGAATATGGGCTTACATGGCCGTGCGCGGTTGAGTGAAAAATATGCGCTCAGTAAACATATGGATACCTTACAGGCGTTGTATAAAGAACTGCTGAGCAGGCCATAGAATGAGTAAAAAAATAACGGTTTTTGGAACGCGTGGTATTCCCGATGTATTGGGCGGTGTGGAGACACACTGTCAGAATCTTTATCCTGCCATTAAGCAGCAGTTCGACGCGGATATTTGCGTGATTGCTCGCTCGCCATATGTAAATTACAAACGATCGGTCTATAAAAAAGTCGAAACCTACGCGCTGTGGGCACCCAAAAAGCGCTCGCTGGAAGCTATTGTCCATTCCGTTTTAGCGGCGTTTAGGACACGTATCGACCATTCGGATATTGTGCATGTCCATGCTATCGGCCCTGGCCTTGTGATCCCACTCTTACGCGTGATGGGTAAGAAGGTGGTTTTCACCCACCACGGACCTGATTACGATCGTCAGAAATGGGGTTTCGTTGCAAAAAAAATATTGCTGCTGGGCGAACGTTGGGCGGTGAGATATGCCAACGAGGTGATTGTGATTTCTGAAGTTATTAATCAACTGATCCAGAAAAAACATGGTCGCTATGATGCGCATTTAATTCACAATGGCGTAAATGAGCCGCGGTTGTTATCAGAGCTCACCATCGACAATACGCTCTCCCGCTTTGGGCTGCAGCCGAAAAATTATCTCGTTGTGGTTGGGCGGTTTGTGGAAGAAAAAGGAATGCATGATGCCATTGCCGCCTATCAACACAGTGGTTTGACCATGCCGTTAGTGTTAATTGGTGATGCGGATCATCCAACCGAATACAGCATTCGCCTCAAAAAGCTTGCCGCCGACACGCCTGGTGTCGTGATGACCGGTTTCTTACGTGGTGATGAGCTGCAGGCGGTGTTTTCGCAGGCCAGGCTATTTGTGATGCCTTCATACCATGAAGGATTGCCCATTGCGCTGCTGGAGGCAATGTCATTTTCTCTTCCGGCCGTCGTCAGTGATATTCCTGCTAACCTTGAAGTTCAACTGTCTGCCGAGACCTATTTTAAGGTGGGAGATGTAACCGATCTGGCCGAAAAATTAGGCCAAGGGGTAACAGCAAATAGCGTGGACTATCGTGTATATTTGCAAAACTACAATTGGCATGAAATCGCCAAAAAGACGGTTAACGTCTATCACTCAATTGATAAAGATATAGGTTAATTTTGACCAGTCCTCAAAATCGTCCTCCCGTCATCGAACGATTTTATACTCATCTTGATGAGACGATTGCGCAGGGGTTGACCCCTGAACAAAAAGAAGGGGTGGAAAATGCGATCCTGGCCTCGACGCTGGCTTCGCGGCATCAGATCGATATTCGCAGAAGCTTTCCCTTTTTCAGTAAGCGTTATTATCTGGTTTTTTTGTTTGGCAGAGATTTACGCCGCCAGCACCGCCAGGAATCGACCCTGTCGAGAATGTTGCTCACTTTTTTGCTGCTGATTGCCGTGCTGTTCGTCACCTGCTGCGTATTGTTGACGCTGTATATGATCAAATCCGCGTTAGGTATTGATGTGTTCCAAAATTTTCACGTAGGTATCTGGGATTGGTGGTTAAGTCTGAAAAACCACTAGCGTTAACAAACCTGTGGAGGCATTACTGCGATGAAGTGTAAATGGGTTTCTGCGCTGTTGTTAATGTCCTTTCCGTTAACGGTCATCTCCGCATTAATGACCGTAACCCCCAAAGCATTAACTGGCCCGCTGACCAATCCGGGGATTGGCGTGGCAAGTTTTCATCAGGGATACGGTGAAACGCTGGGGCTGGCGGACTATCCCAATACCGGATTTGAATACGACCGTTTTTACTGGCGGGACCTGGAGCCAGTCGAAGGCCAGTATAATTTTGCGTTGGTGGATGATGCCTTCAAATACGCGGCGGCACATCGTCCAGCGATGAATGTCGGGCTACGATTTATGGTACTGGCAGAGCCGGAAAGCGGCTCGCAAATTCCTGACTGGCTGATTAAAAAAGGCGTGAAAGGTACCTGGACGCCGGATAAAAAGACATTTGCCCCGGATTTAGACGATCCTCTGTTCATTCAATACAGCCAGCGTCTGTTGAACGCATTTGGTAAGCGCTACGATGGTAATGAGAATCTCGCGTTTGTTGATATTGGCATGGTGGGATCATGGGGAGAATGGCATAACAGCAACTTCCCGAACCTGAAGCCATTACTGGAGCGATACACCACGGCGCAACTGGATCGCTACGTCGCGATGCACTTTTCTGCTTTTCCGGTGACGCCAAAAACCATGCTGATAAGCGGCGGACAAAGTCTGGCGAATGCGGTGGAGCGTGGGGCAGGATGGCGTGCGGACTGTTGGGGGGACCTGCGCGTATTTTCGGACTCCTGGAACCATATGACTGATGATTACCCGCAGCGATTGCTGGCTGCGCAGCAGAGTTATTCAGGGTTCAACGACGCCTGGAAACGTGCGCCGGTCAGTCTGGAAATCTGTTCATATATGCAAGACTGGAAGAATACTTTTCATTATACGCGTGCCGAAGTGCAGGGTATTTTTGACTGGGCGGTCAAACAGCACGCCAGTACCATTAACCTGAAATCGAGAGCGATACCCAGCGACTATCGACCGATTGTCGACGATGCGCTGACCAAATTAGGCTATCGATTTCGCCTGGCGTCCCTGAGCCATGAGTCCGTGTGGGACAGCGGACAAACGCTGACATTGGACAGTACCTGGTACAATGAGGGTATCGCTCCGATTTATATGCCTTATATGTTGGCATTCCGTGTTGTGGACAATGCTAATAAGGTGGTGGCTCAGGGGAATTCCGCGGAGGATATTCGCCGCTGGCTCCCCGGTAAGTATCAGGTCAGTTATGCGTTATCTATGCCAGGCCGACTGGCAAAAGGGCAGTACGCGATTGAGGTTGCGATGTTGGATAAGTCGGGTGCGGCGAGAATTAACTTTGCCAATGAAGGGAAGCAGAACAGCGGCTGGTACCGGGTATCAACAATAACAGTACAATAGTAAGACACAGCAGCGAGCCTGACGGTCAGGCTCGCTGCTGTGAACATTAAATTTGATACCCATTCGGGTTGTTTTTTTGCCAGTTCCAGGTGTCACGCATCATTTCATCAAGGCTGTAGATGGCCTTCCAGCCTAACTCCTTATATGCCAGCGATGGGTCAGACCAACATTCGGCAATGTCTCCTGGTCTTCTGGCGACAAACTGATAATGAATTTTGGTCTGGGCCGCTTTCTCAAACGCCTTAATCAGATCAATCACGGAATAACCGACCCCGGTACCGAGATTAATCACCTTGTAGGCAGCGCCTTTGTTCTGGCAATCAAGCGCGGCTAAATGACCAGTCGCCAGATCCATGACGTGGATATAATCACGCACGCCGGTTCCGTCAGGGGTTGGATAGTCATTACCATACACCGATACGGTTTTAAGCTTACCAATTGCGACCTGGGAAATGTATGGCACCAGGTTGTTTGGGATACCGTTAGGATCTTCACCAATGCGACCCGATGGATGAGCGCCGACCGGGTTGAAATAGCGCAGGCAGGTAATGCGGAAATCAGGTTGCGCACGTGAGAAATCGGCCAGAATCTGTTCGACCATTAATTTAGAGGTGCCGTAGGGATTGGTGGTACCGCCCGTGCGTGATTGCTCGCTCAACGGCACGCTTTCCGGATTACCGTATACCGTAGCTGATGAGCTAAAAATGAATCGGTTAACGCCTGCGGCCAGCATCTCATCCAGTAAAACCAGCGTTCCTGTGACGTTGTTTTCATAGTAGGCGAGGGGCTCTTTTATCGACTCTGAAACCGATTTGAGCCCTGCAAAATGAATGACATCGGTGATGTTATGGTTGGCGAAAATGTTTTTCAATGCCGGCCTGTCGAGAACATCGGCGATATAGACAATAGGTTCTCTTCCAGTGAGTTCCGCGACCCTGTCCAGCGAGATTTGACTGGCGTTCGCCAGATTATCGATGACAACGACATCATCGCCTCTTTCCAGTAGCGTTAAAACAGTATGTGAACCAATATAACCTGCACCACCAGTGACCAGAATTGCCATACAGACTCCAGATAAACGGGGATTGAGTCACGCCAGTACCATAGAGAACGCGTTATTGGTAACGTTTGGTAAGGTTATAAATGCGATACCTCACCATGCATTTATAAGATATTTTTTTAAGTATAGATAAAAAGCTGAATTGGTTTATTTTTGTATCATAAACAATATAGTTATTTGAGAAATTCAGCGTGTGGACGCCGTCACTGTGGTTGATCGACGAATTGATTTGTTCGATCAGATTCTCATCAAAATTAGCGTCGTTCAGTGTCACTAATTCTTTGATATAGATTGATTTTCCATAAGTTTCGGGCGTGCATTCCTGGGTGAGGAAGTACATTTTATTATCGACAAGATAAGGGGTACCAGCTCCTCGATGATGATGATTACTCACCTTTAATGTAGGGGTGATCCGCTGCCACTGACCGTGAAGATGCTCTGCGGAATGAATAATTATTTTATTATCCATGGTGGTCGACAAAAGATAGCAAGTCTCATTTATTGAAAGAAAAATGTTATCTGTGACTTCGGTGTCAGAGAGTAGAACTTTAATTTTCTTCCAGCGCGCAGGAAACTCTACCGACTGGAACAGGAGCACTTCTTTTCTTTCTGATGATTCCGGGATCATGAAGAGTTGATTGTTGATATTAATCAGAAAAGGAAATGACAAATGACACCTCAGGTCGTCAAATCCTTCAAGTTTCACATCATCAATTTCAGTTAGTTCACGATCAAGAATGCGGCAGCGGAGCGTGCCTTTCGAGTTGCGGAAGCTAAAAGCTTCATAAAAAACATACAGTTTGTCGTCTTTTTCAATAAGAAAAGGATCGGCCTGAAACGTATATTTCTTTTTTAACTGCTGCGCAGCAGATTTATTCAATATTTCCAGCGTGTTATCAGGAAATAAGTGTGTACCATGATCCTTAATAATCATGATATCCCACGACTCATGATAGAATAACATGTTTATTATTCTTTTTATTTTCGCTTGCATTCGTACCTGCTCCTTTTTATCGCTTGCACCATGTATGAACAGCTACTTGCGGGGCAGCTCATGAGACTTGTCGCAATGTCGCAATGTCGCAATGTCGCAATGTCGCAATGTCGCAATGTCGAAATGTTGTATGAATGTGCGAAAACCGCGTGGTAACACCTGCGGTTATTTTAATGTTAGTGACAAGGATGTTTTTTGTCCATAGCACCAAAGTAGGTAAAAATTATCCAGAGCATCCTTGCTCCAGTGGAGGAATTACTCGAAATGCACTTGCGGGTTTTCTGCAAGGGAAACGTAGGTTTTGCTGTTTTTATCCAGGGTACGGATTTCACCGCTTTCGATGTCATATACCCAGCCGTGCAGACGAAGAGCATTATTTCTCAGTCCAACCGCGACACAAGGATGCGTTTTAATGTTGTTGAGCTGCGCGATAACGTTCTCTTCCACCATGGCGTTAACTTTATCGATTGGGTTAGCCCAGGTTTTTTTCTCGACCACGGCTTTCGCGGCATCGGCATAGTGCAGCCAGTGAGCGACAGCAGGCATCGGATCCAGAGGCTGGCTATCGGCGATGGCTTTCATCGCGCCGCAGTTGGAGTGTCCGCAGATGACGATATCCGTCACGCCAAGTGCCACAACCGCGTATTCGATGGTTGCGGATACGCCACCCGGTTCCGGGCCGAAAGAGGGGACGATATTACCGGCGTTGCGGATAACGAAAAGCTGTCCGGGATCTTGCTGAGTAACGAGTTCTGGCACCAGGCGGCTATCGGAACAGGAGATGAAAAGCGCTTTAGGATTTTGGCTGGATGCCAGGCTGCGAAAGAGTTCCTTGCGTTGAGGGAAAATCTCTTTTTGGAAGTTGAGGAAGCCCTCAATGATATGTTGCATAGCAGTGTCTCTTTTCTCTGTTTAAGCAGGTTATGATGAAGATCACACTTTCCAGTTTAACACCAGCCGACAGAAGAGAAAGACTTTATAGCAGTTCTGCAACATCTTTGGCTAACTTTTCTCCACCGCGGCGAGGCGAATAGCGTGATGTGTGCTATGTGCTTTCCCTTTTTTGCCAATAAATCGGAGTTGTAGCGATAGCCAGTATTCACGCGATACCGTACATTTTTATATGTATCCACATTTTAAGGAATCATCATGTCCAGACTTCGTGCTTTAGCAACAGCTTTAGTCGCCGTTGCCGCGATGACGATGTGCGCCACCCCAGTATTGGCCAACCCCGGTAATGGCAACGGCAATGGTAATAGTGGCAACCATGGAAATAGTAGCAATCATGGTAATAGCGGGAATAAGGGCAATAGCCAGAAAGGCAATTCGCAGGCAGAACAACGTAAAAATTATGGTAAGCCGGACCATGTTGATAGTGACATCAGCTATAACGTGGCCAGACAGTATGCCGTCAGATATGGTTTGACGGGTTATAAGTCACTGCCTCCGGGTATCGCCAAAAATCTGGCGCGAGGAAAGCCGCTTCCTCCGGGGATCGCTAAGAAAAGTGTTCCATCCTCTATGCTGAATCAATTGCCGTATTATCCAGGTTATGAATGGCAGGTTGTGGGCGACAATCTGGTGTTGATTGCACTGAGTACGGCGATTGTCACCGCGGTAATTAATGGTGTGTTTGATTAAGTATTTTCGGGCTTAATGTGCTCTGTTCTACCGATGAGAAGCCCGCGTTGTGCGGGCTTCTCAGTTAATAAGGAAAGCTTACAGTCCGTACAGTTTTATTTTTCTATAGAGCGTGGCAATGCTGATCCTCAGTTCTGTCGCGGCTTGCTTTTTTCCCTCAACGCTTGAGCCGAATCGCTGGATGACGTTTTCGATAGCCTCCCTTTCCGCCTGTTTTCCTTTGCTGGCAAGCTGTCGGGGTTGCGTGGTCATCGTCGTTTTTCTACCGTCAGCGGCGGTAAGCAGGTAAGGGGGAAGATGGCTGGCGTTGATCCCAGCGGCTTCTCCGCGCATCACAAAAATGTATTCGATCACGTTGCGTAATTCACGAATGTTGCCCGGCCAGTGCCAGGCATAAAGGCGATTAATAACGTCATCAGGCAGCTTTTGCGGTGGTCGCTGGTAACTGACCGAAAACTCATCGGCAAAATACTGTGCGAGGACCGCAATATCAGCCCGGCGTTCACGCAGGGAAGGAAGTACCAGAGGGACCACGTTCAGGCGATAGAAAAGATCTTCACGAAACTGATTATTTTCCACCATCGCGTTAATGTTTTTGTTAGTTGCGGCAATAATGCGCACATCAATATTGATGGTGTTATTAGAGCCAACGCGGGTGATCGCCTTTTCCTGCAATACTCTGAGCAGCTTGGCCTGCAGGTGTAGTGGCATATCGCCAATCTCATCCAGAAACAGGCTGCCGCCGTTGGCCAGTTCAAATTTCCCCATTCGCCCTTTAGGATCAGCCCCGCTGAATGCGCCGCGAACATAACCAAACAGTTCGCTTTCCAGCAGTTGTTCTGGGATAGCCGCGCAGTTGATTGTTACGAAAGGCGCGGCTTTACGGGGACTGCTCTGGTGAATGGCAAATGCCACGACCTCTTTCCCCGAGCCACTTTCCCCGGTGATGAGCACGCTGGCGTAACTGTTGGCGATTTTACCTATGGTACTTCTGAGCTGTTCCATTGAGGGAGAGTGACCAATTAGTCGTACCTGTATGTCGGACTCATAAGGGGATGGAGTAAGGTTACTCAGGTAGTCGTGTGCATCACGAAAGATAACCATGGTTAAGCGATCGTTATCCTGTGAGGAGAGCGAAATTTGTTTGCACAGTACATGATGTTTCTGACCTTCAAGCGTCAGCCACGCTTCTTCATCGCCATACAGGCTGTCCCCGGTTGTTTCAATGGTCAGAGGTAATCCCTGAACCTCACGGTTGAGGATGCGATCGGCTGAATGATTGGCATGCCAGATAAGACCCTTGCCATCAATCGCTACCACGCCGCGGTCCATGGCATCGATCAGACGCCGAAATGCGCCAAGCGTTTCCTGTGCGCGTAAACGTTCCAGGCATTCAAAGACCTTACTGGAGATCATTACGGCGATTTGCTCAATAAAGGTGACAAATTTATCAATCTGGCTCAGTAACGTGTCACGCTGTGCCTGGGTTGAGCAAATAATCCCGATCACGCCAATCACGCGATTATTGAGAAAAATAGGTGCGTTCAAATCCAGCATTTCAGAACAGTAGTGGTGTTTTTCACATAACTGACACAGCGGATGCTCGCCGGGGTTTTTGATCAGTACCGTTTCTCGCACCTGCAATACGTGATGATAAATGTAGCCATTTTTGGCCACGTTCTCATTGAGCATATGCCGGTATTTCCCGGTACCCGCGATGCGCATTAAAGATTCATCAATGATTTCAACGTCCGTGCCCGTTATGCCAGAAATAGCGTCGGCGTAATTGCATATATCATCCTGAATATTGCTTAGTACTGAAATCATGGTACTTCTCCGGCGGTGTGTCACATTTCTCAAGGAAAATGATAAATAGGCGAAACAATGCAAAAATGATTTGCGAAAAATCAATCTACCACGCTGTTTTTGAATGTTTTTCTTATTTTATCTTCCGCGATCACACTATTTATCAATGATGAGAATTTATCAAAGTGAGGCGATAAACTGATGCATTGATATTTTCGGTTGTCAATTTTAAATTTCATTTAATTTGTTGAAATTAAAGCCTTTATTAAAATATTTATAAGAATTTACTCAATTCATAAAAAGCTGGTAAGTATTTTGCTCTATTGCCAATACCGATAACGGAAATATCTCTGTATTGCACCGATTACAGGGAATGAAATACCAGGACAATGAGGTTTTATGATGCAGGAAAACTTATCATTTTTTATCAACCAGACACCGTTTACCGAACATCCGAACGCGCCGCTGGCACCGTTTAGCCGCCAGGAACTGGTAAAAGCGTTGAATTTTCATCGGTCTATTCCGGGCTACGCGCCGACGCCGCTATATACGCTACCGGCGCTTGCACAAAAACTGGGCGTAAAAAATATCTACCTCAAAGATGAATCTCAGCGTTTTGGCCTGAAAGCCTTCAAAGCGCTGGGTGGCTCCTATGCGATGGCGTGCCATATCGCTGAATTAGTTGGTAAGGATATCAGTGAACTGCCGTTTGACGTGATGACCAGCGAAGAGGTTCGTCACGATCTGCAAACCGTCACGTTTGCCACCACCACTGATGGCAACCACGGTCGCGGCGTGGCATGGATGGCGCGCCAACTGAAGCAAAACGCCGTGGTTTATATGCCGAAGGGCTCTTCGCAGCAACGTCTGACTTCTATCCGTAACGAAGGTGCTATCGCTGAGATCGTCGATATGAACTATGACGATGCGGTTCGTATGACCGCGGAGCAGGCCGAAAAGTATGGCTGGATTGTCGTGCAGGATACCGCCTGGGAAGGATACGAAAAGATCCCGCAGTGGATTATGCAGGGCTACGGCACGCTGATGCTGGAGGCGATAGATCAGCTGCATCAGGTTGCGCCGACTCACATTTTTGTGCAGGCAGGCGTCGGCTCGTTTGCCGGCATGGTTCAGGGAATGGTGACGGCAGCCTGGGGGGAGAATCGCCCGAAAGTGATCGTCGCCGAAGCGTTAATTGCCGATTGCCTCTACCGCTCAGCCCGTTCGAAAGAGGGGGATGCCATTGCGGTGGGCGGTGATTTACAAACCGTGATGGCCGGTCTCGCCTGCGGTGAGGCGAACAGTATCGGCTGGAAACTGCTGCGCGACTATGCCAACGCATTTGCTTCCTGCCCTGATGAAGTTGCAGCGTTAGGCATGCGCATGTTGGGCAACCCGCTGGCAGGCGATCCACAGATTATTTCGGGTGAGTCAGGTGCGGTTACTACCGGTCTGCTGGCGCTGTTGATGACCTCACCTGAACTGGCGCAAACGCGTGAGCAACTGGGGCTGGATGCGCACTCTCGTGTGCTGTTAGTCAGCACCGAAGGGGATACCGACCCGCAACAATATCTGGATATTGTCTGGGGCGGACAGTACCCGGGCATCAACAAATAATTCCCTGATTAAGAGATATAACGGAGAAACCCATGTTATCTGCAAACCGCATTGAAGAAGTCATTAAAAACTGTCAGGCGCTGATCCAACAAAAAAGTTATTCCGGTCAGGAAGGGGAAGTGGTTAATGCCATAAAAACAATGATGCAGCATTACCAATTCGATGACATCCACGTTGATAAGTACGGCAACATTGTTGGCGGTATTGTCGGCAACCAGCCAGGGAAAACGTTGGTTCTCGATGGTCATATCGATACCGTGCCGGTGAACGAAGAGAAGTGGTCCCGCAACCCATACGGCGGCGATATTGAAGATGGCAAAATTTATGGTCGCGGCACAACTGACATGAAAGGTGCTGTGGCGGCGATGATCTCCGCCGTGGGCTTTTTCGGTCAGGACAATCAGCGAAATTTTGCCGGGAAAATCTACGTTGCGTGCATCGTGCATGAAGAGTGTTTTGAAGGTATTGCCGCTCGCCTGGTCAGCGAGCGCTATAAGCCAGACTACGTGATCATCGGTGAAGCTTCCGAGTTAAACCTGAAAATTGGTCAACGTGGCCGCGCTGAAATTGTGGTCGAAACCTTTGGTAAACCCGCGCACTCCGCTAACCCGCAGGCGGGGATTAACGCGGTGTACAAAATGGCGCAATTGATCGACAAAATTCGCACGATCACGCCGCCAACGCATCCGGTTCTGGGGCCTGGCATTCTGGAACTGACCGACATTAAATCTTCGCCGTACCCGGGGGCCTCGGTGGTACCGGATTACTGTCGCGCAACCTACGATCGCCGTTTGCTGGTGGGTGAAACCAAAGAAAGCGTGATTGCTCCGCTGGAAAATGCGCTTGCGGAACTTATTGCTCAGGATCCGCAGTTTAAGGCCCGAGTATCCTACGCGGTGGGTCAGGAGTCTTGCTATACCGGCGCCACGATTGAGGGAGAGCGTTTTTTCCCAGGCTGGGTGTTCGACGAGTCCGACGAATTCGTGCAGGCAGCGTTGGCGGGCGTTCGCGAGGCTGGCTTTAATCCAACCATTACGCAGTACTCATTTTGTACCAACGGCAGCCACTATGCGGGCGAAGCGGGAATCAAAACCATCGGCTTCGGTCCTTCACGAGAAAACCTGGCACACACCATTGATGAGTATATCGAGATCGAGCAATTAACCGGCTCGGCCAGCGGCTATTACAGCATTATCCAGACACTCTATCGCCAATAAAAATAAAGATAACCACCTCTTACCTTACAGGCGGTGTAGCTCAGCAGCACCGCCATGGAGAATAACGATGAAAACCATTTTCAAAAACGGAAATGTAATCGATGGGACGGGCAGTGAAGGCAGAATTGCCGATGTGATGGTTGATGAAGGACGTATTGTCGCAATCGGCCAAATTGAGGTTGGCGTCAATGAGCAGGTTATTGATGCAACCGGAAAAATAATTTGCCCTGGCTTTATTGATACCCATACGCACTCTGACCTGTCAGCCATTATTAACCCCGCGCTGTCGGCAAAAATTCGTCAGGGTATCACCACCGAACTGTTGGGCCAGGATGGCGTCGCCTTAGCGCCGCTACCTGAAGAATATATTCCAGCCTGGCGTAAAAATATCGCCGGACTGGACGGTGACACCGACAAAATTGACTGGAAATATAAAAATACAGACGGTTATCTCAATCTGCTGGCATCGCGTCAGCCGGCGACAAACCTCGCGTATTTAGTTCCTCATGGCAATGTGCGCATGGAAGCGATGGGCCTGGATGGGCGTCCTTCGACCCGTGAAGACGTGGCGAAGATGTGTGAGGTCCTTGAGCGGGAGTTAAAAGCCGGGGCATTTGGACTTTCCACTGGTCTTATCTATATGCCTTGCGCCTTTGGTGATACTGCCGAAATGATTGAACTGTGTAAGGTCACGGCGAAATATGACGGGATTTTTGTGGTGCATCAGCGCAGTGAAGCTGACGATATTATCAACTCAACCCAGGAACTGATTGATATAGCCACAGCCACCGGCGTCTGGCTGCATATTTCGCATATGAAGGTTTGCGGCAAGAAAAACTGGGGGCTGATCGACCAAATGCTGGGCATGCTGGAACAGGCGCAGAAAGAGGGGATTCGTATCTCTTTCGACCAGTATCCGTATGTGGCGGGCAGCACGATGCTCGGCGTGATCCTGCCGCCCTGGGTTCACTCCGGCGGTACGGACAAATTACTTGAGCGTCTCGCCTCGCCCGAACTGCGCGCCAAAATGATTGACGATATTCAGCAGGGCATTCCTGGCTGGGATAACTTTATCGATTTTGCCGGTTTGGACCAGATTTTTGTCACCAGCGTGAAAACGGCAAAAAATCAGGATGCTGTCGGTTTGAACCTCGTCCAGTTGGGCGAGCTGCGTGGAAAAGATCCGTACAACGCCACCTTCGATCTGCTCTTTGAAGAGGAAAACGCCGTGGGGATGGTCGACTTCTACGGTACCGAAGAGCACGTGATTAAGTTTCTCTGTCGACCTGAACAAAACGTCTGTACCGATGGCTTGATGGGGGCTGGCAAACCGCACCCGCGCGTGTTTGGCGCATTCCCTCGCGTGCTCGGTAAATATGTTCGTGAAGAGGGATGTCTGAGCTGGGAAGCGGCAATCCGCAAGATGACGGGGAAACCTGCTGAAGTATTGGGTTTGCAGGATCGCGGACTGCTGAAGGTCGGTTATGCAGCGGATATCGTGATGTTCGATCCGAACACAATTGCGGATAAAGGCACTTTTGTTGAACCCAATCAGTACCCGGAAGGGATTGAAATTGTCATGGTTAATGGGCGCATTGCCTTAATCAATGGCACGGAAAGTTATGCCTGTAGCGGTACGGTTATTAGAAAACAATATTAATAAATAACGCTAAACACGCATGGATCTATCGCGACTATTTATGGCCGCGGTAGATCACTACACCCTAAGGACATCACAATGAACCTACAAACGTCTTTACCTTCAGGTAAACCCAAGACCTGGAAAGCAAGATATACCGTCCTGACACTGATCTGGCTGGCGTGGCTGCTCTCTTTTCTCGACAGAATGGTGATGAGCGTTTCACTCCCTTATATTGGCAAAGATTTAAATCTTGATACGACTCAACAAGGTTTAATTATTAGCGCCTTTTTTATTGGTTATGCCGCGTTTCAAATTCCCGGTGGATTACTGGCGGATAAGTTTGGCTCGCGAAAAATCATGGCCATTGGTATTGCATGGTGGTCTGTGTTCACCAGCTTAACCGGCGCTGTGCTGACGCTGCCGCTGATGTTAGCAGTACGTTTCTTCTTTGGTATCGGTGAGGGATGTTTTCCGTCGGCCTCATGGAAGATGATATCAACCTATTTCCCGTCGAAAGAACGTGGCCGCGCCACGGCGATTCAGTCAACGGTAAACACCTTAGGCCCAGCGCTGGCGGTAGTCGTGGCGGCAAGCATCATCGGGGCATTTGGCTGGCACATGGTTTTTATCGTGCTGGGTATTCCCGGTCTGTTTATCGCCGCAGGTATCTACTTATTTACGCGTGACAACCCGAAAGATCACCCTGCCATTACGCAACAAGACCTGGCGGAGCTGGCTGCTGACGACCAGGGGAGCCTGCAAAACACCAGTGCTATCGCGTTTAAAGACGTACTCAAAATGCCGGTGCTCTGGCAAATGGCCAGTATCTGGTTTTTGTTTGATATCACCTTCTGGGGTTTTTCAACCTGGCTGCCAAGCTACCTGATTACCGTACGAGAGTTTTCTCTGGCAAAGACCGGTGTCATGGCGGCCATTCCCTTCCTGTTCGGGGCCGGTGGAACATTATTAGGCGGTTATTGCTCAGATAAATTCAAACCCCAGCGTAAAACGCTGTATGTCGTAACCTCTGTTATTGCCGCGGGTTTCCTGTATCTGACCTTCAGCGTGAGCAGTGCAGATATGGCGGTGGTTTATCAGTGTATTTCAGCCTTGTTCATGTTCTTCGCTATGGCAACGTTCTGGGGTATTTTGATGGATACCATTCCCAGCAACATCATGGGGCGGGCATCCGGTATTGTTAACTTTGGCGGCCAGATGGCAGGGGTTGTATCAGCGCCCATCATCGGCTGGTTGATCCAAAGCAGCGGCGGAAGCTATAACAGCGCCTTTATCTTTATGATTGCCGCACTGTTGTGCTCAGCTGTCGTTACACTGACAGTCAAAAGCTCGCATGCAGTAGGGGCATTGCCCAGTAAAGCCTGATTTATCGCTGCCTCCCTGTGGCACTGCTGCTCCAGAGCTGCGGGGAGTTTCTCTCTAAATTCAGCAGGTTTGTACTCTTGTTCTCCATATTTGACCTGGTATGAAATTTATTTTTAGATAGCTATTCACATATCCCCCCTCGCAGTTCTGATGAACTATATGCCGGTTATATGTCCCAAATCATTAAGAATAAATCATAATAAATGAGAGATTTGTCCTACGCGTGTAGGAATATTCCTTTTATGTTGTGTTAATGGTTTGATATTTAGATATGCTCAAGGTTTAAAATTTGTAAATTACAGTGTTGCGTTTATACTTTGTTCTGCATTTTTATAAAAAATGAATAAAATATACGCGTGATTATGTTAGGATTTACCTGATAAAGCCTTATTTTCAGAAATTATAATGTTGAAGGCTCGCCTGCTCTATAGCCATCGCCTCTCTTTATTTATCGGGATTCTTATACGCAATGAACGCGATAATCGTTGACGATCACCCATTGGCACGCATTGCCATCCGCAACTTACTCGATACTAATGGTATCGCTGTGACCACCGAACTCGACAGCGGAGATCAAGTGGTTCAAACCGTTGAAAAAACTAAGCCGGAGCTGTTGATTATCGATGTAGATATTCCCGGTATCAGTGGCATCGAAGTGCTGGAGCAACTGAGAAAGCGGCACTATGCTGGTGTAATCATTATCATTTCAGCCAAAAATGAATTTTTTTACGGCAAACGTAGCGCCGAATACGGTGCCAACGGATTTGTGAGTAAAAAAGAAGGTATGAATAATATTCTTGCCGCAATCGAAGCAGCAAAAAATGGCTATAGCTATTTTCCCTTTTCCCTTGAGCATTTTACTGGTTCATCCGTCAGCGAGCAGGATAAGCTTGATACGTTGTCGAATCAGGAAATGAGAGTATTGCGTTATATCCTTAATAGCATGGATTACAGCTCAATTGCCAGCAAAATGAATATCAGTAATAAAACGGTGAGTACCTATAAAAGCCGGTTGATGGAAAAATTAGATTGTTCATCATTAATGGAAATCTATGATTATGCGCAGAGAAATAAAATAGGATAGAGTAATGCTGGAACGCTTGTTTATTTTTTTGATGGTCATATTTACCATCGGGTTGTCTACGGGTGTAAGCTCAGCTCGGCAAGTTGAGCTAAAAAGTAACTATAATACTTCAGTACAAAATATCAGCTTGAACAGGGAAGAAACAAACTGGTTAGCGCATAAAAAAACCTTGGTTGTTGGTACCTGGTTACCTGAAGTCTCCCCCATTGTTTATCAAAATAGCGGCGAATATTATCGGGGAGTTAACGCAGATTACCTCGCGTTAATGCAAAAGAACCTCAATCTAAAAATCATTATAAAGCAGTATGATAATGAGCAAGAGGCGCTGGCCGCGCTCGCCAATAACGATGTTGATACGCTGATAACCCAACTGTCCCGACGCCAGGATGTTGGCGGAAATTTGTTGCGTACTTCGGTATTGCTGACGACGTGGCCGACGCTTGTAACATCGCTAAAAAACACTATGCTGCCGCTGACCACGAACCATCAGGTTAGCGTCGCGTGTGTGCGGGATTGCCCTTTTCTCGATGTTATCCAGGGGGCCTTTCCTGAGGCTAAAGTCTCATTTTATGACGACGAGTATCAGGCCATGGCCTCGGTAGTGAATGGTGATAACCAATATTATATTGGTAACAATATCACCAGCAGCCATTGCATCTCTCGATACTTCTCACAATCACTGGTTATTACGCACTACTTTGATAAGCAAGAACAATATAATTATTTTGTCGTTAACGAAGATCAGCCGGTATTAAGAAATATTCTTGATGGTTTCATTACGTCAATCAGTAATGAAATTCATATGCAAGTCATGCAGAACTGGCTGAACCGCGGCAACCTGGCCTATCTGAATGCACCTATACCTTTCACCGCTCAGGAAAAAGCGTGGTTGAAGAAAAAGCATGTCATCCGCATTTTAATCAACCCAGATTACCCGCCCTATACGCTGGTCGATCGCAGCGGTGAATTACGCGGTATTCTTGGCGATTTACTGAATATTATTCATCTGCAAACGGGGCTCGATTTTGAACCCATTTTAGCTAACTCTAAAAGTGAGCAGACAAAGCAAATAAGCGGCGAACAGTGGGATATGTATCCCACTATCACGCTCACTCATCAAAACCCGCACAATTCGACCTTTAGCGATCCTCTGATGAATGTGGCATTTGTGATGATCACTTCCCGTGAGGAAACCGCCGACTCGCTACTGGAGAGGCCGATACGTATTGCGCTACCAGCCGGGCATGTACTGGAAAGCGAGCTGAAGCAACGCTATCCGCAGGCCACCTGGGTTAATGCTGATACTAGCAGTGTTGCGATGGTCATGGTCAAGGAGGGCAGCGCTGATGCGGCAATTGCTACCGAATTGTCAGCAAGGTTTATGGTCGATCATTACTATCAGAAAAATATGCACTTTTTTAGGCTTCCAGATATGCCTGGTGCCTCTGTAAGTTTTGCGATTTCTTCTCACGAGCCTATGTTGAAGTCTGTTATGGATAAAGCGCTACAGGCCATACCGCCACGTGAGATTTTGCAGATGACGGAGAAGTGGTCGAAAATTTCCAATACGCAGGTTGATTTATGGAGTCGATATAGCAAACAGTTCTATCAACTGGGGATATTCGCGCTGCTGCTGATAGCGATTAGCCTGATCTGGGGGATCTCACTCTCCCGTGAGGTAAAGAAAAGGAAACTATCTCAGCGGCTACTGGAAGAGCAGCTTCATCTCAAAGAGGCATTATCTCAAGAACTGGAAAACGAAAAGAATAAAGCGATTGAAGCAACCAAGGCCAAAAGTCGCTTTCTGGCGAGTATGAGCCATGAATTACGTACCCCGGTAAGTTCGATTGTTGGCTTTGTGGAATTACTGTCGAGTTCAGAACTCAGCCCGGCACAGCGAAAAGAGGCGATTGCCCTTACCGGGGCGACAGCCCAGTCATTGCTTGGGCTGATCGGTAAGATTCTGGATCTGGATAAGATTGAGTCTGGTAAATACCAGGTTGTTCCTCAATGGACGGATCTCTCGCAGCTCATTGAATTGCAGTGCCACTCTTTCGATGCTTTAGCCAGACAGAAAGGAATTACGCTGGCTTGCGTTAGCCAGTTGCCGGCAAACGAACGGGTATTTGTCGATCAGCAGGCTTTGCGGCAAATTCTCACCAACCTGGTGGGCAATGCGTTGAAGTTTACCGAGCAGGGCAGTATTCATGTGACGGCCCGTTTGACGCCTGACGGGGAGAATCACGGTACCCTGACCATCGCCATTAGCGACACCGGTTGCGGGATTAGTGAAGAGGAGCAGGCGGGGCTGTTTCATCGTTATGCTCAGGGGCGTTGCGGGCGTCAACAAACCGGTTCCGGTCTGGGGTTATTTATCTGTAAAGAACTGGTGACGCTGATGGGCGGGACGCTGGAGTTGATGAGCGTCCCGTTGCAAGGAACCACGTTTACCATAACGCTGCCGGTTGAAACGGCTCGACAGTCGATTGTACCGGATGGCGATGCGCCTGGTACTCTGTTACCGCTTCCGTGTCTGTCTATTTTGATTGCAGACGATAACCCAACCAATCGCCTGCTGCTTAAGCGACAGTTGAATGCCATTGGCTACAACGTGGATGAAGCGTGTGATGGGGAGGAGGCAGAAGCCAAACTGGCGAAAAAATCGTACGATCTGCTGATAACCGATGTAAATATGCCGAAAAAAGACGGGTTTGATCTCGCGGCTTCGCTACGTCGTCAACAGCCGAATTTACAAATATGGGGACTGACGGCCAGCGCACTTCCACAGTCACGCGATCGATGCCTGCAAAATGGTATGAATTTGTGCCTGTTCAAGCCTGTGTCGATTCAGACACTGACACATGAGTTGAGTAAAATCGAAACCGGTTATTCGTCTCCTTGTTCAATCCGGCATTTGAAATTCAATGTGTTGACGGAGAATACCGGCGGCGATCGCGCACTAATGAACGAGATTCTCGAGACATTTCGCGAGGCAACGCTGAATGATATACAAGCGGCTGAGAAAGCTGTTCTGCAAGATGAACCTCAGCTGTTTTTGCGCGCTCTTCACCGGTTGCATGGCTCGGCGCAAATTCTGGGCATCACTGCGCTACAAAACCTGTGCGAACCTTTCGAATCCAGACGACCTGACGATCTTCCTCTGGCAGTACGCCAGGAGGCATTGCAGAAGATTATTGCTGTTATGCGGGAAATTGAGATTGAGATAGACAGTCTGATTAGCCATTAATCCCCCTGATCGGGTGGCCGTAGCTGCCCGATCAGGAGAGAAAGTCCTGGTTCAACACTCCGTAGTGCTGAGTATTACTGGCCTGCGCCGATCATCTCACTATCGATCACAATACCTTCTTCAGCACCTTTTAACACAAGGTTTGCTTCATAATATTTACCGGAAGACAGCAGTTTTTGCGCGCTGGTAACGGCTTTACGAGTCTGATTCAGGGGCATCAGGTATTGGGTCTGAAGCACGCTGATACCAGCCAGTTGCAGGGTATCCACTGCACCTTTCCAGTCGCCTTTGGCCATTTTGCCATTCGCTGTTTTGATAGCGGATTCTTTGGCTGGAGTGGCAATATAGTCTTCTGACAGCGCGATCGTAGCGTTAATAACCACGTACTGATCGTCAATCATCTTGGCTTTAGGCGCAGTTTTTACAAATTTCGCCCAATCTTTGCTGTCGCCTGCCAGCAGGGAAGCGGCGTCATCGGTTAGTTTTTTAGCGCTGTCAGGCTGTCCATGAAACAGGGCCAAACGAGCAAGCTGAATATCACGCATCGCATTTGCGCCTTGCACTGCGACCTGCATAATATCGGCAGCTTCTTTTTGTACATTTGCGGTAGTAGCTTGCGCCGGAGTAGTTGTGGTAGCAGTAGCAGCCATCACTGGTGCTGAACCCATCATGGTTGCAAGCACACCCGCAAGAATAATCTTTTTCATTACTTTCTCCTGAATAAATTTGGTATATGTCACCAAACGCAATAAGCATATTAAATAATGTTAAAGAGCGAAATCAGAACCACGATAGAATAATGACCGTTTAATCTTACAAGTGTCAGATGTCTGACATGTGTAGGAATATACGCATAGCGACATTCTCTTGTTCTTATATACGCTTCCTTAGCGGAAGTCTTATCATTCCATTGTAAGTAACATATGTTGAGTGAGTAATAATTCTTGTGTCAACAGGTTACATTGCGTTTATGTATAACGGAGGATGTATGTTTGTTTTTAATCAGCGTAGCCTGAGAGCGTTTAATGAAAAAACACTCGTTCATTATAAAAAGCATGCGACGATTATGGCGGTGTTGATGTTGGTTTGTGGCATCTGCTGCTTGATTTATCCGATTGCTGCAGGTGTTTATTTAAGCTATGCAACTGGCTTTATGTTCCTGGTATGTGGTTTTTATTCTATTTATAGCCTGTTTAGCTCAAGTAAAAAGCAATTGAAAGCCAAATTTACCTATGCCTTTTTTGCTATCGCGTGGTTACTGCTGGGTTACTGTTTCCTGGTGAATCCTGTGATAGGCATGAATTCATTGGCAATGGTATTTTGCTGCCTGTTTATTCTGGGGGGTATTTTTCGTATCGCATCTGGGGTCAAACTGTTCCACAGTCCGGGTTATGGATGGAACATTTTTATTGGTATTTTTGACCTGCTTATTGCCGGCGTCTGGCTGAATATGGATCCCGACAGATCGTATGTATTTACCTCAATTTTTATTGGTGTCGAGATGATCTTTAGTTCTTTAGCTTTTATCAGTCTGCGTAGAAATGCGACGCTGGTAAAAACTGATAAGCTCGCCGATAAAAAATAATGCTACCTCTGGAGCGCATAGTGAATATTAAAATGATGGTTTCTGCAGCTATTCTTGTGACCTCTGTTATGGCGCCAATGACCCGTGCTTTTGCTACTCAGGCAACGGAAGCTGCGCCACAAGATATGACCTGTAAAGAATTCGTTGATATGAGTCAGCAATACAAGACGGCAATTGCCTTTGTGATTGTTAATAAAAATTCGGACTTTAAAGGCGATGATTATGTTCCCCTGCATGAGGTGGAAACGGAAGCTGTACCGAAAATGGTTAAAATGTGTCATCAGCATCCGAATACAAAACTGGGTGAACTGGCTGTAAATCTGAAAGGTTCCGGTCTGCACTATTGATTAACCGTTTTGATAGCCTGGCTTTAGTTAGAATTGACAACCTCTGTACCTGCCCCAGTTGTTCCCCTACAAGAAAATCTGCGTAATGCTTACCCCGCTATCCACGAGAAACTCGCTGGATAGCCGTGCCCGCTAATAACTGTAGGCCTGACAAATGAAGTCCCATCCCTGGATTTAATAATCTAAACCCAGGGATAGGGCAGGGGATCAACGTCGGGCTTTAAATCGCGCTAACGTATTTTCAACGAGTACAAAGAATACTGGAACAAAATAGATCGCCAGTACCGTCGCGGCCAGCATCCCACCGATAACCCCCGTACCGACGGCATTTTGCGCGCCAGAGCCCGCGCCGTTGCTTATTGCTAGTGGAATTACCCCCAGGATGAAGGCCAGTGAGGTCATCAGAATAGGACGTAAGCGCATTTGCGCGGCTTCCACCGCGGCCTCAAGCGGCGTTTTCCCTTCTTTCTGCATAATCTCGACGGCAAACTCGACGATCAAAATAGCATTTTTAGCCGATAGCCCCATCGTGGTGAGTAGGCCGACCTGGAAATAAACATCATTGCTCAGGCCGCGCAGATCGGTGGCCAGCAACGCGCCGACCACCCCGATTGGCACAACCAGCATCACCGAGAAAGGGATCGACCAGCTTTCATACAGCGCCGCCAGCGCCAGAAATACGACGATCAGCGAAATGCCGTACAGCATTGGTGCCTGGTTTGTGGATAGCGCCTCCTGATAAGACAGACCGGTCCAGGCATAACCGACGCCTGCGGGCAGTTTATTAATCAGCGATGCCATAAATTTCATCGCATCACCGCTGCTTTTCCCTTCTACCGGCTGGCCCAGAATTTCCATTGCTGGCTGACCATTGTAGCGTTCAAGGCGTGGAGAGCCGTAGGTCCACTCGGTTGATGAGTAGGCGGAAAGCGGGGTCATCGCGCCAGAGGCATTACGTACATACCAGTGATTAATATTATCAGGCAACATACGGAACGGCGTATCGGCCTGGACATACACTTTTTTTACGCGCCCCTGGTTCAGGAAATCATTGACATAGCGACTACCGAACGCGGTGGAGATGGTCTGATTAATATCCGATAACGCAACGCCCATAGCTTCAGCCTTTTTGGCGTCGACGTGAATGCGGAACATCGGCGTATCTTCCAGGCCGTTTGGGCGCACCCCGTCGACCTCACCTGAGGACTGATTGGCCAGAGCCAAAAGCTCGTTTCGGGCCTGCATCATTTTTTCATGCCCAAGATTACCGTTATCCAGCAACTCCATATCAAACCCTGATGCGGTGCCTAATTCCGCGACCGCGGGTAAATTGAACGGATAAACGACGGCATTATTGATGGTACTTAAGGCCATCATTGCCCGTCGAATAATGGCGGTAACCGAGTTTTCTTCGCCAACGCGTTCTGACCACGGCTTCAGGCTGATAAACGCCAGGCCATTGTTTTGTCCCTGACCGCTGAAACCAAATCCGCCGACGGTGAAAACAGAAGCAACGTTTTTCTGTTCTTTCGTCAGGTAGTAGTCCGTTATTTCCCCGAGCACTTTGCTGGTGTTCACCATCGTTGAACCTGAGGGCAATTGCGCCGTGGTCATGAATACCCCCTGGTCTTCTTCAGGCAAAAAGGAGGTCGGCGTACGTAAAAACAGCACCATCATGCCCGCGCCAATGACTAAGTAAACGACCATGTAACGGCCCGTGCAACGTAACAGTTTTCGGGTGCTGTCCGTGTAGTGCTGAGTGCATTTCTCCATGAAATGATTGAATTGGGTAAACAGAAAATGCGTATTTGCCTGCTCGTCATCGTGTGCTTTTAACAGCATGGCGCAGAGTGCTGGCGTCAGGCTCATCGCCACAAACACCGACAGCAGCATAGAGGAGATCAAGGTGATGGAAAACTGACGGAAAATTTCTCCTGTTGCGCCGCTCATAAATGCCATCGGCATAAATACGGCGGATAACACCACGGCAATACCAACCAGCGCCCTCTGGAGCTGGCCCATTGCTTTATGCGTTGCCGCTTTTGGAGACAAGTGCTCTTCAGCAATAATACGTTCTACGTTCTCAACCACCACGATAGCATCATCGACTAACAACCCTATCGCCAGCACCATGCCAAACATCGTGAGCGTATTAATCGAAAAACCGGCGACGTCGAGAATGGCAAAGGTGCCGAGGATAACCACCGGAACGGCGATAGTGGGGATAAGCGTCGCACGAAAACTTTGCAAAAACAGGTACATGACGAGGAATACCAGAATGATTGCCTCGATCAAAGTATGAAAAACACCCTGAATCGAAATTTCGATAAACGGCGTGGTGTCATAGGGATAAACGGTTTTCATGCTGGCCGGAAACCAGGCTGATAATCTGTTCAGCTCTTGTTTAACAGCCTGGGACGTTTCAAGGGCATTGGCGCCTGCGGCAAGTTTAATCGCAATCCCGGCGGCGGGTTTGCCGTTGTAACGTGCAACCGTGGCATAATTTTCCGCACCCAGCTCAATGCGTGCGACATCGCGCAGCAGAACCTGAGAACCATCTTGCTGAACTTTAAGGAAGATCTTGCCAAATTCATCGGTTGTTTGCAGACGTGTCTGGACGATTATCGACGCATTTAACTGCTGATCGGCTGACTGAGGCATGCCCCCCAGTTGCCCGCCAGATATCTGATTATTCTGTACTTTGAGCTGGGTAATGACGTCCTCGGGAGTGAGGTTATACTTGTCGAGCTTTTGCGGATCCAACCAGATGCGCATGGCGTATTGCGAACCGAATAACTGCACGCTCCCCACCCCGGCAGTGCGGCTTAGCGGATCTTTAATGTTCGAGGCCACATAGTCGGCAATATCATATTGGCTCAGGCTGTTATTATCAGAGATAAAACCGGCGACCATTAAGATATTGCTGCTGGATTTATCAACGCTGATCCCTTGCTGTTGTACTTCCTGTGGCAAGGAAGGCATCGCCAGCTGCAGTTTATTCTGTACCTGAACCTGCGCAATATCGGGTGATGTACCCGTTTTGAAGGTCAGGATAATCGAGGCATTACCTGCCGCATCACTGGTGGATGACATATACATCAGGCCATCAAGACCATTCATATTCTGTTCAATCACCTGGGTGACGGAGTCTTCAACGGTCTTTGCATCTGCCCCGGGGTAGGCCGCGCTGATGGTAATGGTTGGGGGCGCAATTTGTGGATATTGGGCGACTGGCAGGTTCATTATCGCGATACCGCCCGTAAACATCATGATAATAGCGAGCACCCAGGCGAAAACCGGGCGCTCAATAAAAAAGTTGGCCATAAAGAAAGTGTCCTTAATACCTGAAATATTACTGTTCAGCTACCGTGTCAGGTGTGCTCAGTTTTGAAGGGAGGACCCGGGCTTTGCTTCCCGGACGAATTCTTTGTAATCCGGACACAATGACCCGATCGCCGGGGCGTAATCCCGCGGTCACTAACCATTGATTACCAACGGCCTTCACTGCGTTTATTTCACGCAGTTGCACTACGTTTTCCTGGTCAAGGATCAGCGCGGTGGCTTTTCCTTGTTCGTTGTGCGTAATTCCTTGCTGGGGGACCATCAACACGTTTTGTTGACTGCCTTCGTCCAGCAACGCAGTGACATACATGCCGGGTAAAATTTCACCTTCAGGATTGGGAAATACGGCGCGCAGGGTTACCGAACCGGTGGTCTCATCAACAGCGGGATCGGAAAACTCAAGCGTACCGGTATGGCGATAGGGTTTGCCGTTTTCCAGCATCAGCTCAACCGGAATTTTGCCTTGTTGCTGGGCAATTTTGCCGTTGGCTTTCTCTTCTTTAAGGCGTAAGAAGTCCTGTACTGACTGCGTTAAATCAACATAGATCGGATCTAATCTCTGAACGGTGACCAGCGAGTTTTCCTGATTAGCAGTAACCAGGGCACCCACGGTCACGGAAGATTTGCCGCTAATGCCATCAATGGGCGAGGTAACATTGGCGTATCGAAGATTGATGGTGGCTTGTTCAAGATCCGCTTTAGCGACGGCAACATTGGCTTGCGCTTCATCAAGCTGTGAACGCGTGGTGTCATAGTCCTGGCGGCTGACGTAATTAGATTTTATTAATGCTGACTGCCGATTTAGTGTCAGACGAACATTATTGGCGGTAGCCTGTGCCTTTGCCAACGCGCCTTTGGCTGAGTCCAGTCGTGCCTGCAGTGGGGCTGGATCAATTTGATACAGTGATTCTCCTTTGCTGACTTTATCACCTTCAACAAAGTTGCGTTTTATGATGATTCCACCAACCTGAGGGCGGATTTCGGCGATCTCGAACGCAAGCGCGCGACCCGGAAGTTCACTTTTAATATTTACTGAGGAGGGGACTAAGGTAACAACGCCGACTTCGGGCTCCATGGTGGTTTTTACTGCAGGTTTATTATCGCAGGCGGTGATGATGACGCTACTAAAGAATAATGGTATCAACAGTAAGCATTTTCTGTTCATAGTAATCCCTGAATAATGTGTAAACACAAATGTTCTTTTATTGCATGCAGGGTGGGGGAGTTGTCGGTAAATAACAAAAGATGGTCAGGCATGAGAAGGGTAAAGCCCATTTCTTCGCTAAAGAATTAGCGGTTAAAAATTATATGTAACAGGAAGAATGCATGTTAAGCGAAGGATCTCATGAAGCAGGATGGCGCAATAAGATAAACGCGGGGTAATGAGAAGGGCTGTTTGCCAACACCTGACTCCGGAATATAGTCGCGCCATCTTACCTCTGGGATTATTTCACTAGCTCCGGAGTTACCTGAGTTACTGTATTAGCGTAGTAAGGCGCTCCCCACATCGGCTCTGGCCAGAACGCACCGTAACCATAATCCCACATATTATAAGTGGTGTTGACAGACTCAGTTAAATGCCAAACCTGGATACCTTGTAAATCAACTTTAACAAAGTTGTACGGGACTTTGTTGATGAATCCTGACTCATCGCCTTGAATTGTTCCCAAAATAGTCACGAAATAGTTTCTGTAGTTTACTGGATCGAGGAAACCTTTCTGCTGGGCAAGAATACGTCCCTGATAGCTCGCGTCAATTTGTGGCTTAGCAGAGTCGTTCAGTGGCAAAACGGCGATTTCCAGCAACGTATCTTTTTTGGTGTTAATCACATTGATGACTTTACCGCCAAAGCGGGCCTGCTGACCGGTATATAAACCAGGCTGGTTATGCACGGAGATAAAATTTTTTTGGATATCGGGTTGATTATTACCTTTGATATTCTCAGGAATGGCGGCACATGATGCCAGGGTGAAAGCAAGGGCAATAATCATCAACCCTTTTGTATTTTTCATTTTACTTTCCTGCTTAAAAAAGACAGGGCTATAGTAAACCTTTGCGTATTATTGTCAGCAGACGCATTGTTGATTATCTAAAATTAATATAATTGTAGCTCATGGTAATAACGGATTGTATTTTATCCGGTCGCTGAATGATGGTGATATTTTCAACGACCATAAAAGTAACTGCAAACATCACGATTTCACGTCACGCTGGCGGGAATGTAATAAAGCGGATCATCAATTTTCGCGTCGCTCATCAACCGACAGAATGACCGCGTTCATTACTCCCGTCACCTAGCCGGTAAGCCAGCGCCACGACTAGTGACTGTACCAGGCACAGCGTCGCTGACTGGGAGCGAAACGCGTCGACCTGCGCCTCTTTCACCACAAAGCAGAGATCGCTGAACGTTGCCAGCGGGCTTATCTGGCTGTCGGTAATCACGATCTGGCGCGCGCCGGCATTGGCTGCAGTTTCGCTGACCATCACCGTTTCTTCCGCATAAGGCGAGAAGCTTATCGACACCACGATATCGCGCGCTTTAATGCGGTTAATTTGCTCGCGCAGCATTCCGCCCATTCCGTCGAGCAAAATAGGGCGACACTCAAGATGGCTCAGGGCGTAGGTGAGATAGGCGGCGACGCTAAACGAACGACGTAGACCGGCGATGTAAATGGTGTCGGCTTCTGCCAGCAATTGTACGGCGCGTTCCAGCATTTCAGGTTCGGCACGGGCTGCCAGCTGCTGGAGCGCTTGGGTATTCGAACGGGCGAACTCCTGCAGGATATCGAGCGGGGTTTCCGGCACGGCTTCGCTTTCCATCTCACGGAACATGCGCGCGCGGTCGCTGTAGCTGGCGGTTTCCTCCACCAGGTTCATACGAAACAGCTGTTTCATTTCGTTGAAGCCGGTGAAGTCAAAGGCATTGGCGAAGCGGATCAGCGTTGAGGGTGGCACTCCGGCACGTTCAGCAATGACGGCAACCGTATCAAAGGCCACGCTATTGGTATTATCCAGCACATAGCGGGACACCTGCTGCAGCCGCTTACTCAGGCTATCGTAGCGATCGCGGATTTGCTGCTGCAGCTCGTTCAGGCTGGTTGCTGTTGTCATTTTACCTCCTGGTACATAGTTTTATGATTCTAAACGCAAAACCGCGTCTTTGAAATGTCACTCATTCATCTGGCTGTAAAAACGAAACAAAAGCTTCAGGTTTGCCGTTCTCTGAAACGTTCTGCCAGTGCACGCTAATCATGCGATTCCGCTTGTTAACATAAAAACCCATCCTTGATCACATTAATCATTATTTATTTTATTTCAACTTAAAATGGAATGTTTGTTTCATATATAGTACACAGATAACAGTGTTCAGGTAACAGTCACGTATCAACAGCGAGAGGTTAAGGATGGAGACAGTAGCGAATTTTATCCACGGCGAATGTGTCACCGGTTCAGGCCAGCGCGTTCAGGCAATCTTCAACCCGGCCACCGGCGAGCAGATCCGCCAGGTGGTGATGAGTACGACACAGGAAACCGAGCAGGCCATTGCGGCAGCGCACGACGCATTCCCCGGGTGGGCGCGCCATTCTCCGTTAAAACGTGCGCGAGTGATGTTCCGCTTTAAGGCGCTGTTGGAAGAAAACATGGAGAGGCTGGCTCGCATCATCAGCGAAGAGCATGGCAAGGTGTTCTCTGACGCAGTTGGTGAGCTGACCCGCGGCCTGGAAGTGGTGGAGTTTGCCTGCGGCATCCCACATCTGCAAAAGGGCGAACACTCAGCCAATGTAGGCACCGGCGTCGATAGCCATTCGCTGATGCAACCTCTCGGGGTTTGCGTCGGGATCACGCCGTTTAACTTTCCGGCAATGGTACCGATGTGGATGTTCCCCATCGCGCTGGCAACCGGGAATACCTTTGTGCTGAAACCCTCGGAAAAAGATCCTTCTCTCGCCCTGGCTCTGGCGAAACTGCTGCAAGAGGCGGGCCTGCCGGACGGCGTGTTCAACGTCGTACAGGGAGATAAAGAGTCCGTCGACGTGCTGCTGACTGACCCGCGCGTGCAAGCCGTGAGCTTTGTCGGCTCTACGCCGATTGCGGAATACATTTATCAGACAGCGTCAGCCCACGGTAAGCGTTGCCAGGCGTTAGGTGGTGCTAAAAATCACTGCATTTTAATGCCGGATGCCGACATGGATATGGCTACCAACGCCATTATGGGGGCCGCTTACGGCGCGGCGGGTGAACGCTGCATGGCGCTTTCTGTCGTGCTGGCGGTGGGTGATAAAACGGCAGATGAGCTGTGCTCGAGACTGGAAAAACAGATTGCGGCGCTGCGTGTCGGGCCGGGGCTTGATCAGACACCGGAAAACGAAATGGGACCGCTTATCTCCTCGTTACATCGGAATAAAGTGCTCGGGTATATCGACAGTGGGGAATCTCAAGGAGCCAGTCTGCGCGTGGATGGTCGACGTTTTAGCGTTAAAGGCCATGAGCAGGGTTATTTTGTTGGGCCGACCCTGTTTGATAACGTCACGCCGGAGATGACCATTTATAAAGAAGAGATTTTTGGACCGGTGCTTTCTGTGGTGCGCGTAGCAGATTACAGCAGCGCGGTGGAACTGATTAATCGTCATGAATATGGTAACGGCACGGCAATTTTCACACGTGATGGCGGCTGTGCGCGTCGTTTCTGCGAAGAGGTGCTGGCGGGCATGGTGGGCGTTAACGTGCCTATTCCGGTGCCGATGGCGTTCCACAGTTTTGGCGGCTGGAAGCGGTCCATTTTTGGTGCGCTCAATGTTCACGGCAATGATGGCGTACGCTTCTACACCCGGATGAAAACCGTCACCGCACGCTGGCCGGAGATGCTGCAGGACACAGGGGCAGCGTTCTCCATGCCAACGCTGGGCTGACAGGAGGGTTTATGCAAACCGAACGTATGACCATGGCTCAGGCGCTGGTCAAATTCCTTAATCAACAATATATCTCTGTCGATGGCGTGGAAACGCCCTTTGTCGAGGGTGTCGCCACCATCTTTGGTCACGGTAATGTGCTTGGCATTGGCCAGGCGCTGGAGCAGGATCCCGGTCATTTGCAGGTGATGCAGGGATGTAATGAGCAGGGAATTGCGCACATGGCGACCGGATTCGCCAAACAGCATCGGCGCCAGCGTATTTTTGCCGTGACGTCATCGGTTGGGCCGGGAGCTGCAAACATGGTGACCGCAGCGGCAACCGCGACGGCGAACCGTATTCCTCTGTTGTTATTGCCAGGCGATGTCTACGCCAGCCGTCAGCCGGACCCGGTATTGCAGCAAATTGAGCAATACCATGACCTCGGCATCAGCACCAACGACTGCTTCCGCCCGGTCTCGCGTTACTGGGACCGGATTAACCGCCCGGAGCAGTTAATGAGCGCGATGCTAAACGCGATGCGAACGCTTACTGACCCCGCAGATACTGGTGCCGTGACCATCTGCCTGCCACAGGATGTACAGGGAGAAGCCTGGGACTATCCACAGAGTTTCTTTGCGCGCCGCGTTCATCTGATTGAACGTCGACCGCCCGACCCACAGCGTCTGGCGATGGCGCGGGCGCTGATTGCCCGCAAACGCCGTCCGCTGGTGGTATGCGGCGGCGGGGTACGATATTCCGGCGCGCATGAGGCGTTTCGTACGTTTGTTGAAACGCTGCAACTGCCGTTTGCCGAAACTCAGGCCGGAAAAGGCGCACTGGTTAGTGACCACCCACTTAACCTCGGAGGCATTGGGGTAACTGGAGGGATGGCAGCGAATCAGCTCGCACCGCAAGCCGATCTGGTGATCGGCATCGGTACGCGCCTCACCGACTTTACCACCGGTTCGAAAGCGCTGTTTTCTCATCCGGAGGTTGAGTTCCTGCTGCTGAACGTGGCGGAGTTTGACGCGCTGAAGCTTGATGCCACCGCGCTTATCGCCGACGCCCGTACCGGGCTTACGGCGTTAACTGAAACGCTGAAAGACTACCGCAGCGATTGGGGGGGCGAGATCGCACACGCGCAAGAGGCCTGGCGCGATGAGTGCCAACGTTTATGGGATCGCGACTGGCGTCCCGACGACGAACCCGAAGTGGCAGGGCATCTTGACGCTCAGCTGGCGGAATATGGCGACACGCTAAACACCCGGTTGACCCAGACGAAGGTGCTGGGACTTATCAATCAGCACATTGAAGATAACGCTATCGTCGTGGGGGCCGCTGGATCGCTGCCTGGCGATTTACAGCGTATCTGGCAGGTCAAAACCCCGGACAGCTATCACCTGGAATACGGCTACTCCTGTATGGGCTATGAAATTGCGGCTGCTATTGGGGCCAGGCTGGCGAAGCCACAGCAGCCGGTTTATGCCATGGTGGGGGATGGCTCATACATGATGCTGCATTCCGAGCTACAAACCGCCGTTCAGGAGGGGATAAAAGTCACTATCCTGTTGTTTGATAACGCCAGCTTCGGGTGCATTAACAACCTGCAGATGGGGCATGGGATGGGGAGTTTCGGTACGGAAAACCGCCACCGCAACCCGCAAACCGGACGGTTAGATGGACCGTTGGTGAAGGTCGATTTTGCTAAAAACGCGGAAAGCTACGGCTGTCGGGCATGGCGCGTACATGACGAGCAAAGCCTGCTGGCGGCGCTGGAAGCCTCCCGTGTGCATTCGGGGCCTGTGCTGCTGGATATCAAAGTTCTGCCGAAAACCATGACCCACGACTATGCCTCCTGGTGGCGTACTGGCGATGCGCAGGTGGCAGACTCTCCGTCGGTGCGAAAAGCGGCTGAGCAGACGTTTGAGCAGGTGAAAAACGCACGTCAGTACTAAAAGCGATTAATGCCGGATGGCGCTGCGCTTATCCGGCCTACAGCGGATTCTACCTCCTGGCCGGATAAGGCGTTAGCGTCGTCATCCGGCAACCTGCGACAACGAAATTTTCATTTCATTTTTCCTTTCTCTTCATCCATCACCTCCTTCCTGAACGGAAGGAGGGCCAATTTCTTCATCTTTCCTGTCTTTATGTTGTGATATTGATAACAAATTTTATCTCGATCATCTCAAAAGTGTTAACTTGCACCCAAAAACATAATTTTCACTATTTATAAAAATGAAATAAATGTTTTATTTAAGGGGTCGTTAGTTCATCGCATTCACCAACACCGGGAGCCGTTATGTTTAACATTGCTTTACTGGGCGCTGGCCGAATTGGCCAGGTACATGCAGCTAACATTGCCAGTCACAGTGCCACTACCCTCTGGTCGGTAGTCGACCCGAATCAGGAATTTGCCACTCGTCTTGCCACACAGTACCAGGCTCGTTTGCAAAGCCTGGATGAGGCGATGACGGACCCTAACGTTCACGCCGTGCTGATTGCCTCCGCGACCGATACCCACGCGGATCTGATTGAAATGGCCGCACGCCACGGCAAAGCCATCTTCTGTGAAAAGCCGGTCCACCTGGATCTGGCCCGTGTACGCGACTGTCTGAAAGTGGTCAAAGAGTACGACGTACCGTTGTTTATCGGTTTCAACCGCCGCTTCGATCCGCAGTTTCGCCGCGTGAAAACTGACGCACTGGCCGGGCGTATCGGTAAACCGGAATCGCTGCTGATCATCTCCCGCGATCCGTCGCCGCCGCCTGCGGAATATGTGCGCGTATCCGGCGGTATGTTCCGCGATATGACCATCCACGATTTTGATATGGCGCGCTTTATCATGGGCGAAGAGCCGGTTTCGGTGTATGCCCAGGGCAGCAATCTGGTGGATCCGGCGATTGGCGAAGCGGGCGATATCGACACCGCGTTCATCGTACTGAAATATGCCTCCGGCGCGATGGCGACCATCGTCAACAGCCGCCGTTCTTCTTACGGATACGATCAGCGCCTTGAGCTGCACGGCTCTGAAGGGCTGCTGTGCGCGGGCAATATTCTCGAAAACCAGGTGCAGCATTACGGAAAACAGGGCTGCACCAGCGCGTTACCTGAACACTTCTTCCTGCAGCGTTATAAATCGGCCTATGCCGCGGAATGGGAACACTTTGTTGCGGTACTGCGCTGCGAAGCGGTCCCTGATTGCAGCGGGGACGATGGCGAGCGTGCGCTGTATCTGGCGGATAAAGCGCTGGAGTCACTGCATAGCCAGCGTGAAGTTCTCCTCTGATTGTCACCACAACCTACCCTACACAGAGAGACATAATAATGAAAAAATTGATCTTAGCTGTCCTCATCGCCATGACATCCGGGGCAGCCATTGCTGAAAACGAGCAAATTGTTTTCAGTACGCCAAACCTGGCGATGCCATTTGAAGTTCACATGCAGCGCACGGCGGTGAAAGCCGCAAAAGAGATGGGCGTGAATTTACAGGTCCTGGACGGGCAGGGTAGCTCGCCAAAACAGGTCGCTGACCTGGAAAACGCCATAACTCGTGGCGCACAGGGCTTTATTGTTTCGCCGAACGATGTCAACGCGGTATCCAGCGCGGTAGATGAAATTCAGGATGCGAAACTGCCCGTGGTCACGCTCGACCGCTCCGTTGACAGCCAGAAAAAAGTGCCGCACTTCGGCGCGAACAACTACAAAGGCGGCCAGGCGATTGGCGACTTTGTCAAAACCAAATTCCCAGACGGGGCAGACATTATTCTGCTGACCGGCCAGCCAGGCTCCTCCTCCAACATTGAACGTACTAAAGGTATTCGCGACAGCCTGAAGGCGGGCGGTGAAAAGTACAAGATCGTTGCCGACCAGACGGGTAACTGGATGCGTTCTGAAGGGATGCGCATTGTTGAAAGCGTGCTGCCTTCGCTGCCGAAACGCCCGCAGGTGATCCTCTCCGCTAACGACGATATGGCGCTGGGCGCGATTGAAGCGTTACAGGGACAAGGACTGAAGCCGGGTGAAGTTCTGGTCACGGGATTCGATGCCGTGCCGGAAGCACTGGCGCGTGTGCGCGACGGTTGGCTGGCAGTGACGGCGGATCAACGTCCTGGCTTTGCGGTGAAAACGGCCATGAGCCAGTTGGTGAATAACGTCCGTGAGAAGACCGCGATCACCGGGGCTGACTACCCGCCAACGCTTATCACCAAAGAGAACCTGCAGCAGGCCGAGCGTATTAGTGAGGCCGGTAACTGATATGTCCGCAGCCGCCGCGCAAGTGGCGGCTCTCTATGAGGAGGAGCAGACCGATGTCGCAACCCTTACTGAAAGTGACCGACCTGGCGAAAAGCTTTTCCGGCGTTTGGGCGCTGAGCAGCGCACAACTGACTGTCGGAGCAGGCGAAATTCATGCGCTGTTAGGTGAGAACGGTGCCGGAAAATCGACCCTGCTGAAAGCGCTGGCGGGCGCACAGCCGCAAACACGCGGGGATATTTGGTTCAACGGCGAAACATTGCCGGTAGAAGACTCTCCGGTTGAGCGGCAGAACAAGGGCATTATCACGATTTATCAGGAATTTAATCTGCTGCCCAATATGACCGTCGCCGAGAATATGTTCCTCGGACGCGAACCGCGTAAACGCAATCTGATTGTGGACGAAAAGGCGGTAAATCAGGAGGCGCAGGTGATTCTGGATTACCTGCAACTGAACGTTGCGCCAACCACGGCCGTGGCCCGACTGAGCGTGGCGCAGCAGCAAATGGTGGAAATTGCGCGGGCGCTGACGCTGAACGCAAAGCTGATCATCATGGATGAACCTTCCGCCGCGCTGAGCGACAGCGAAGTGGAAAGTCTCCACCGGGTGGTGCGGGAACTTAAAGGGCGTGGCGTGAGCATTATCTACGTCACCCATCGCCTGCATGAAGTTTTTCAACTCTGCGACCAGTTCACCGTTTTTCAGGATGGACGATTCACCGGGAATGGCGCGGTTGCACAGACCACCGTAGAACAGCTGATCCGCCTGATGGTGGGGCGCGATGTGGCCTTTAATCGCCGCCCGGCCAGCGAAACTCACCATGAAGATAAACCTGTGCGTCTGGCGGTGAAGGGGCTTAGCCGCGAAAAACCGCCGCTGGATCCGCATGGCATCGCGCTGCACGACATTAGCTTCCACGTACATGCTGGCGAAGTATTAGGTATTGCCGGACTGGTGGGTGCCGGGCGCACCGAAGTGGCCCGCTGCCTGTTTGGCGCCGACGGTTTTACCTCCGGCAGCTTTGAACTTGATGGCGTGCCGTATCAGCCGCGCGATCCGCTGTTTGCGCTGGATCAGGGGCTGGCGCTGGTACCGGAAGATCGTAAAAAAGAGGGCGCAGTGTTGGGACTGTCGATCCGCGACAACCTGTCGCTCTCCAGCCTGTCGTCACTGCTGCACTGGCGCTGGTTTGTGAATACTCGCAAAGAAGATGCCCTGATTGAGTCTTACCGCCAGGCGCTGCAGATCAAAATGGTCAACAGTGCGCAGGAGGTGCGCAAGCTCTCCGGCGGAAACCAGCAAAAAGTGATCCTCGCGCGCTGCATGGCGCTTAACCCTCGGGTGTTGATTGTGGATGAACCGACGCGCGGCATCGATGTTGGCACCAAATCAGAAGTCCATCAGGTGCTGTTTGATATGGCGAAAAAGGGCGTGGCGGTGATTGTGATCTCCTCCGATCTGCCGGAAGTCATGGCGGTTTCCGATCGGATCATCACGTTGAGTGAAGGCCGGGTGACTGGCGAGATCCACGGCGATGACGCCAACGAAGAGCGGCTAATGACGATGATGGCCATCAACCACAACGCCCTGAATGCGGCATAACGGAGTGACTCATGACGCAGATTATTTCTAAAACCCAGGTTCCAGCCAAACGCGGTGGACGTCTTGATCCCATTGCCTTTTTTGAGCGCTTTGGGGTGCTGATTTTTATGATCCTGCTGCTGATTTTCTTTCAGTTGCAGAACAGCAATTTTCTTTCTGAACGCAACATTTTCAACATTCTGACCGAAGTCTCCATCTACGGGATCATGGCGGTGGGTATGACGTTTGTCATTCTGACTGCCGGCATCGATCTGTCGGTGGGCTCTATCCTGGCGGTCTGCGCTATGACCGCCGCGTATGTGATCAAGGGCGACAACTTCACCACCGTCGATCCGAACGCCTGGGGCGGCATGAGCTGGCTGATCGGTCTTGGTATCTGTATGGCGATGGGCACCGCGATTGGTTTTCTGCATGGCCTCGGCGTGACCCGCCTGCGTCTGCCGCCGTTTATCGTCACCCTCGGCGGGATGACCATCTGGCGCGGCCTGACGCTGGTGATCAACGACGGCGCGCCGATTGCCGGTTTCGACGCGGGATACCGCTGGTGGGGACGCGGCGAGCTGCTCGGCATTTCGATTCCAATCTGGATCTTTGCTCTGGTCGCCATTGGCGGTTACCTGGCACTGCATAAAACCCGCTGGGGGCGCTTCGTATACGCCATCGGCGGCAACCCGGAGGCGGCGCGTCTGGCAGGGGTCAATGTGAAGCGCGTGCTGGTGAGCGTCTACGTATTGATTGGCTGTCTGGCTGGGCTGGCGGGCTTCATCCTCAGTGCGCGTTTAGGCAGTGCGGAAGCGGTCGCCGGGATCTCCTTTGAGCTGCGGGTCATCGCTTCGGTGGTGATTGGCGGCACCTCGCTGATGGGTGGATACGGGCGTATCGGCGGCACCATTATCGGCTCGATCATCATGGGCATCCTGATTAACGGTCTGGTGCTGATGAACGTCTCGGCTTACTACCAACAAATTATTACCGGCTTAATTATCGTTCTGGCGGTGGCGTTCGATACCTACGCCAAGAGCCGTCGCGGCGCACTGTGAGGATCATGATGAAAGAGGTTCGTATTGGATTGATTGGCACCGGGTATATCGGCAAGGCGCACGCTATCGCCTATGCCCAGGCCCCGACGGTGTTTAACCTGCGCGGCAAACTGGTGCGTGAAATGGTAGCGGAAGTCACGCCGGAACTGGCGGCAGAGCGGGCGCAGGCGTTTGGCTTCAATCGCTCAACCGGAGACTGGCGGGCGCTGGTGGCCGACCCGGCCATTGATGTCGTGGATATCTGTTCTCCTAATCATCTGCACAAAGAGATGGCGCTGGAAGCGATTCGCCACGGCAAGCATGTGTACTCGGAAAAACCGTTGGCGCTGAACGCCCACGACGCGCGTGAAATGGTTGAGGCCGCACAGCGGGCAGGAGTGAAAACCCTGGTGGGGTTCAACTATATGAAGAACCCAACGGCGCAGCTGGCGAAAGAGATCATTGAGCGCGGAGAAATTGGCGAGGTGATCCATTTCTACGGCACCCACAACGAAGACTACATGGCCGATCCGCTTGCGCCGATCCACTGGCACTGTTTTAAAGAAACGGCGGGTCTGGGGGCACTTGGCGATCTGGCGGCGCATATCGTCAACATGGCGCAGTACCTGGTTGGCGATATTCATCAGGTCTGCGGCGACCTGAAGATCGTGGTGCCACAGCGTCCGGCGCAAGCCGGTTCCTCGCAAATGGTGACGGTAGAGAACGAAGATCAGGCCCACGCAATGGTGCGCTTTGCAGGCGGTGCGCAAGGGGTGATTGAAACCTCCCGCGTTGCCTGTGGCCGCAAGATGGGGTTGTCGTATGTGATTACCGGGACCAAAGGAACCATCAGTTTTACCCAGGAGCGCATGGCTGAGCTGAAGCTCTATTTGCATGACGATCCGGTCAACCGCCAGGGGTTTCGCACTTTACTGGTTGGTCCTTCGCATCCGGACTACGGCGCGTTTTGCATGGGAGCCGGGCATGGCATCGGCTTTAACGACCAGAAAACGGTGGAAGTGCGCGACCTGGTGGACGGCATTGCCGCCGACGCGCCGATGTGGCCGGACTTCGAAGAGGGCTGGAAGGTGTCGCGTGTGCTTGACGCCATCGCACTCTCGCACCAGGAAGGCCGCTGGCTGAATGTGAACGACATTGTCTGAAGAGGTATCAACGTGGAAAAGCAGTTTGATGTGATATGTATGGGCCGCGTGGCGGTTGACCTCTACAGTCAGCAGATTGGCGCACGCCTGGAAGATGTGTCGAGCTTTGCCAAATATCTTGGCGGATCGTCCGGCAACGTGGCCTACGGAACGGCGCGGCAGGGACTGCGTTCATCAATGCTGGCGCGGGTTGGCGACGAACATATGGGGCGTTTCCTGCGTGAAGAATTAAATCAGGTAGGCTGCGATACCAGCCATCTGATTACCGATAAAGACCGCCTGACAGCGCTGGTGCTACTCGGCATTAAAGACCGGGACACCTTCCCACTGATTTTTTACCGTGATAACTGCGCGGATATGGCGATTACCGCCAGCGATGTTGATGAACAGTACATCGCTTCTGCTCGTTGTCTTGCCATCACCGGGACGCATCTTTCTCATCCGCAAACCCGCGAGGCGGTGTTGACGGCGCTCGCTTACGCCCGGCGTCACGGCGTGCGTACGGCGCTGGATATCGACTATCGCCCGGTGCTGTGGGGGCTTACATCCTTAGGCGACGGCGAAACACGTTTTATCGCCGCCGATCAGGTCACCCGTCAGTTGCAGGAGGTGTTGCATCTTTTTGATGTGATTGTCGGCACCGAGGAGGAGTTTCATATCGCGGGCGGCAGTACCGATACGCTGCAGGCGCTGTCGCAGGTTCGCGGCGTGAGTAACGCGACGCTGGTCTGCAAGCGCGGTGCGCTCGGTAGCTCGGTGTATACCGACGCGATCCCGGCCCGGCTGGACGATGGCCTGACGGTGACCGGCGTACGCGTGGAGGTGCTGAACGTGTTGGGGGCGGGGGATGCGTTTATGTCCGGCCTGCTGCGCGGCTACCTCAACGATGAGGGATGGGAGCAGGCGTGCCGCTATGCTAATGCCTGTGGTGCGCTGGTGGTATCGCGTCACGGCTGTGCCCCGGCGATGCCGAGCAAAATCGAGCTGGATGATTATCTCTCCCGCGCTGCGGAGGTTCCGCGTCCGGATCTTGACCCGCGTCTAAACCATCTGCACCGCGTCACCACCCGTCGCCGCGAATGGCCGGAACTGTGCGTGATGGCTTTCGATCACCGCAGTCAGCTTGAAGAGATGGCGCTACAGTGCGGCGCATCTTTGAAGCGTATTCCGGCATTGAAACAGCTTATTTTGCAGGCCAGCCGTGAAGCGGCCAACAGCGCCGGGCTGGAGGGCAAGGCCGGGCTGCTTTGCGACGGTACGTTTGGTCAGGATGCGCTGAATTCGATAACCGGAGAGGGCTGGTGGATAGGTCGCCCTATCGAACTGCCGGGATCTCGCCCGCTGGAGATGGAACACGGCAATATTGGCTCGCAGCTCATCAGTTGGCCGCAGGAACATGTGGTGAAGTGTCTGGTTTTTTTCCATCCGGAAGATGCCCACGCGTTGCGTCTGGAGCAAGAACAGAAAATCGCCGAGGTGTACCGCGCCTGTTGTCAGTCAGGTCATGAGCTGCTGCTGGAGGTGATTTTGCCGGCCAGTATGCCGCGCAGTGATGAACTGTATTTGCGCGCCATTTCCCGCTTCTACAACTTAGGGATTTACCCCGACTGGTGGAAACTCCCACCGCTGACTTCTGCTGGCTGGACGGCGTTGAGTGACATTATTGAACGGCGCGATCCGCACTGCCGTGGCGTGGTGATCCTTGGTCTGGACGCACCGGCAGAGCAACTGCGCGCGGATTTCAAAGCGGCTGCGGGTCATGCGGTGGTGAAAGGATTTGCCGTGGGACGCACGCTGTTTGGCGACGCTTCCCGCGCGTGGTTGAAACACGATATTGACGATGCGCAACTGGTGGCGCGCATTAAAGATAACTACCTGCAGCTTATCGCCTGGTGGCGCGAGCGCGGACAAGCATAATTCAGGAGAAGATAATGACGGTACAATTAGGTATTAATCCACTGACATGGACGAATGATGATCTTCCTTCACTGGGCGCTGAGACGTCGCTTGATACTTGTCTGAGCGAGGGTAAAGAGGCCGGATTTGCTGGTTTCGAACTGGGTAATAAATTCCCGCGCGAGGCGCGACTGCTCGGCCCCATTTTGCAGCGTCACGACCTGCAACTGGTTTCCGGCTGGTACTCCGGACGTCTGCTGGAACGCAGCGTGGAGGAGGAGATTGCCGCCGTGCAGTCACATCTGACGTTACTGCGCGAGCTGGGGGCCAAGGTGCTGGTCTTTGCCGAAGTCAGTGGTTGCATTCACGGCGAGCAGCAGACGCCGGTACATCTGCGTCCGCGCTTCCCGCAAGAGCGCTGGCAAGAATACGGTGAAAAGCTCACCGAGTTTGCGCGCTACACCCAGCAGCAGGGGGTACAGATTGCCTATCACCACCACATGGGAACGGTGATTGAATCTGCTGAAGATGTGGGTAATCTGATGACGAATACCGGTGATGAAGTTGGATTGTTGCTCGACACGGGACACTTGACCTTCGCCGGGGCCGATCCGCTGGCGGTGGCGCAGCGCTGGGCATCGCGTATCAACCATGTTCACTGTAAAGACGTGCGTGCCGACGTGCTGGCGGATGTCAAAAATCGCAAAACCAGCTTTCTCGATGCGGTACTGAGTGGGGTCTTTACAGTGCCGGGCGATGGCTGCGTTGACTATCCGCCGATCATGGCCTTGCTGAAGGCGAACCAGTATCAGGGGTGGTTAGTCGTGGAGGCGGAGCAGGATCCGGCCATCGCGCATCCGCTGACGTATGCGCGTCTGGGCTATAACAACCTTAGCCGTCTGGCGCGTGACGCTGGTCTTATCTGAGGAGGTGATATGTCACGTTTATTATCACGTTGGCAGCAGCCGGACGCGCAGGGGCGTACGCAGTCAGTGACGCCGGAAAGCGCCGGTTGGGAATATGTTGGCTTTAAAGCGTACGAACTGGAAGAGGGGCAGCAGCTTACGCTGCCCGCCGTCCGCGAAGAACGTTGTCTGGTATTGGTCGCCGGACGCGCGACCGTCACCACGCCGGGTGCAACCTTTACGGATATCGGCGAGCGGATGAGCCCGTTCGAACGGATAAAACCGTGGGCGGTCTATGTCACTGCTGGTGAAACCATACAGGTTCAGGCAGTGACCAGACTGGAGCTGGCGGTCTGCGCTGCGCCGGGGAAAGGCACACTCCCAACACGGCTGATCGCCCCTAAGGATATCGACGGGGAAGCGCGCGGCAAAGGTCACAACCAGCGTTACGTGCATAACATTTTACCGGAAGATAAACCTGCTGATAGCCTGCTGGTGGTGGAAGTGTGGACCAACGAAGGCTGTACCAGTTCCTGGCCAAGTCATAAGCATGATACCGACAATCCGCCGCAGGAGACCTATCTGGAAGAGACTTACTACCATCGCCTCAACCCGCCGCAGGGATTCTGTCTGCAGCGGGTATACACCGACGACCGGTCGCTTGACGAGTGTATGGCTGTCTATAACCGTGATGTCGTGATGGTGCCAAAAGGGTATCACCCGGTGGCAACCCTGGCAGGATATGACAGCTACTACCTCAACGTGATGGCGGGCCCGGTACGCAAATGGATGTTCACCTGGGAAGAGGAACATGCGTGGATTAATCGGGATTATCCGGTTGATAAGTAAGGTTTTGAATGGCTTTGTTAAAAGCGAGTCGTTTTTTCCCTCCTTTTGAGCAGTAAAATGGGAGGGATGGGATGACGGTTGGTACTATTTAAGTGCTCATTATTCTCATAGCTCGCCTGGCTATGAGAATAATGCAAGCGTCGATATATTTGGGGTTATGGCAGTAGCCTGGGTGCTGTCGAAAACACCCCGGCTATCTTTTGTTGAGGGCTGATTAGAAATGATATTTCAGTCCTAACGTTGCCGCGCTGTTGTTGTAACCGTTGTCTCCCATCTGGACGCCCACATTACCCCACAGATTTAAATCTGGCGTAATCTGGCCTTCGACACCCAGTTTAATCTCTCCCAGATTGCGTGCACCTTCCTGGCTGACGCTAACGTCGTCCATTTTTGTGCTAAAACTGCGTGTATTATGGAGCCAGTTAGCTTCAATAAATGGCTGGAATTCGCGGCCTTTGTCCTCATCCATTTTATTAAAGCTTTTCAGATAGGCTCTGGCTCCAAGACGGGTTTGAATATTACCGTTACCATTCATCTCGATACGCGTTCCGTTAGCTTCCCGATGGTCATCTGATTTGACCCCCATCCAGGTAACCTGCGCCTGCGGTTGAACATACCACTCATTAACGGTTCCTTTGCTGCCAGAGAATTCGCCAACTTTAAAGGTATACCCTGTTTCAACAGATGCCGTCAGACCTTTGGATTTATAGGACTCAGAAGCCAGTCCTTCACCTTTGACATGGTTATCAAACCATCCATATTGTGCCCAACCGTCGAAGTACAGGCCTTTATGGTCAGTGTTATCGGCAAACCATGTGGCATAAAGGCCAGTGCTATAGCCATTGACGCTACCTCGCGAGGCGTAACCCGTTGCTGATGAGCGGGTCTGATTATTGTCATGGCCATACCCAGCCATGATCCCGAGACGCCAGCTATCATGCCCGTTGGTTGAGCCCTGCGCGATATCGCTGCCGAGCTGCATCACATAGCGATTACTTTGAGTACGCAACTGGCTGCTACCGTCATACCAACTTTGGTGGCTTCCTGCCTGACGCATCCACATACCGGTGGTTTTCATCTCTCCGGTTGACACATCTGTGTACTGAGCTTTGCCCGAGCGATCGTGTAGCTGCATGTTGAACATGGTGTTTACTGCAGCATGGTTCGCGGTATAGGTTCCTCCTTCCGGGCGAAGCATATGCTCTGTGGGCGAAACCGGTTTTTCGGGATTTTCAGGCTTAATCAACTGACTGGTCAGATACCAGTGATTATTGTTAGCCCCCTGACCTCGAACCAATGAATAATCATACGCACCCGCAGTGATACGCCCGCTCTGAGCAAAATCACCATCAGAACGGCCATCAACATGAATAAGCTCAATCCCCTCCAGAGTTTGTGAGCCCTGGCCTCCTGCATTGGTGACACTTACTTGAGTATTGCCAGTAGTATCACCTTTTACAGTAAGCTTATCGGTGGCCGAACGATCGTCCCCCAGAACCGTATCAAAATTAATATGACCATTGTTGCCGTGGTAATTTCCTTCAACAATCAGCTGGTTGCTGGCGGACTGTCCTATATTCCCCAAAGATATCGCACCCTGATTGGTGAGATCTCCGCCAACAGTAAAGTGGCCTGATGCTCCATTTCCGGCAACAAACAGTCCGGCATTATGGATACTGCCTAGTACCGTTCCTGCGCCTGAAAGCATACCGGCAGAAGATATATTGACCTGCTGGCTCGCTAAAGTAACAGGCGCATCCTCCTGACCCAGCATCAGCCCCCCTTGTTGAATATCCGTGGTGCCGGTATAGGTGGAATTCGCAGTCAGAGTGACAGTGCCCTGGCCTTGCTTGATGATATTACCGCTGCCATCGACCAGGTTTTGCATTGTCCAGTCATCCATGCTGTTAAGGATCACGTCACCCTGATTGTGAATCGTCGCCTCCCCCAGATGTTCGGCGGCTGACGCCACTAATTGTGTGTTTTTATCCAGGTTAAGCTGGCCGCTAAATCCACTGTTATCCCCCTTAAGAGCGACGTTAGATTCGCTGAATGAAACTTCACCCTTACCGCTAAGGTTGTTGGACAAGTGTCCCTCAACGGCATTGAGGTTGAGATGACCATCGGCAATAATCTTCCCGGTTCCCAATCCCTGAGCATTATCCAGAGTGACCTCTGCGCCGGAGGCAATGGCCGTTGTTGCGTTTAAGGACGCATTACAGCCCTTCACGCTAAAGACACCGTTATCTATATTCAGATTACCGCTGCCGACCAATGCCCCCGCGGATGTTCCGCCGTTAGAAATCGTCAGGCTACCGCCATTAATATTCAGAACTGATCCCGCTGCGCTGGTTAGCTGCCCAATCGTCTGGCTATGCCCATTCATATCCAAAACGGTCTCTTCTGCCATCTGCAGACCTGCTGTATGGCCCAGAACATTATCATTGAGCATCAGTAGATTACCGCTGCGCAAATCGGTCAGACCGGTGTAATCATTATTCAAACCAGATAGTGAAACTGTGTGGCCTTTCTGGCTGTCGAGCGCCAGATCTCCGGAGCCGGTCAGGCGGGAACTCAATTCCGCAGCCGCCCCGACTTTTCCGTTGGCGTTCAGGCTCAGTGCATTCTGACCCTGTCCTTGTAGTTCAATCTGCGTCAGACCGTAGCCCACATAAAGGCCGTCATGGTTTTGCCCGCTGGTCAGGCGATAGTCGTATGTTCCCTTTGCTACAACCTGCCCGTCCTGGCTGATGTCATGCTGAACAGCGTCTGTTATCGCGTTACCGTTCAGATCCTGCAGTTGCAGGTTTCCGGCATCTCCTGTTACAACGGTTGTTGAATTGGTGGAAACCAGTTTAATTTCCGCATTGGCGTCTTCCTGCTCCATTAAGGAGAGACCGGTATCAATACCTTGAGATATGGCGTCCACTACGCCCACAGGATTAACCTGCACAGCACCAGACCCCGTCAGGTCTAACCGGTCTTTAACATTCACCATTTTGTCGGTTTGGTGTATGCCGGGGGTAATGTTACCAAACTCAATGGTACCGCCAGAAAAGGCCAGACTTCCGATGGACTGTGTGCCTGTGCCCAGTGAAATTTCACTCCCTTTTCCTGCAATCAGCCCTGCTTTTGCAAGAGCATCGGTGTTGGTTCCCTGCAGGTTGAATGTCGTATTTTGTAATGCCAGAGCACCAGTGAACCCAGAGGTCGCTGTACTATTTTTAAAAGAGAAAGCGTGATTTCCCGTATCGACCCCCAGGATCCCAGACCCAGAAATCTGGTGGCTAAACAACCAGTCGCTGGTGCTATTGAGCTGCAGTTTCCCGTCAACGGATAACCCGGCAGAGCCCAGGTTTTTCTGATCGGATACGGTTGCAACGGCACCCGATTCAACATTGATCTTTCCTTTAAAGGCGGTGTTATCACCTAATAACTCCACATTTCCGGCGCCGACGGAGATAATTCCGTTCCCCGCAACCTTATTGGTAAACTCCATGTTGTCCTGGGCGTTCAGTAAGAGTTTGCCGCTATTGCTAATATCAGCGGTTCCCAGGTTCTGCGTAACCCCAAGGGTGGCATTCTTGGCAATTTTTACGTTGCCGCTAAATTTTGAGTTATCACCAGATAAAAACGTTGTGCCATTTAGCGCATTGATATTACCCAGCCCCTCACTGCCGCTTGATATATCAGCTGTTATATTTGCGTTATCACTGGTGTGGTTCAGTGTGATTTTTTTATTGTCCGTGCCAGCCCAGACAAATTCTATTTTCTTGGCGTCAATAACCCCTGCAGATTTAGCTTTCTCACCTTCTTGAGCGCCTAATGCTAATTCTGAGTTCGTACTCAAACTAATTTCTGGGGCAGATATTTTCCCCATGTCAGATACCACCAGCGTGGTATTTGAATCTTGATTGTAATACCCCAGGCTTAATTTCTCACTGGCGTTAATTTCACCCTTGTTATTAACCGACAGGAATTGATCGCCACCGTAGCTCTTGAAAACACCCATAAAGAATGTTTGTGTATTTACTTGGCTACCTTCGCCGCTAATGTTTCCCCTTTCATAGGTAAGACGACTGGTCCCTTTAACATGAATCTTACCGCCATCAGACACGTTAAAATAACCACCAGTTCGCCAGTTGTCTGATGCGCTGTCATATAAGTCGTCAGCATAGAGTTCGCTGCCTGCATTGGACACGTTAAGGTAACCCGTACCTCTCAGCAGAACGTTTAGCTCGCCATTGATACGTACTGTTCCTTGGGTAATATCCAGTCCACCACCTGATGTGAAGGTCAGGCGGGGGCGAGAGTCCGGCGCATTGATTACCAGGTTAGCATTATCTTTTACATTGATATGGTAATTAATAGACTGGTTTTTTTCGCCAAAATCAACGGTGCTATCTGTGCTGACATCAATATCATTAGCAAAGGCCATTGATGAACATAGCGCTACAGCACCGGCTAATAACGCCCTGGACTTTTTTTTCGTGTTCTTCCTTCCCAGTTCGGAGCACACACACCAGCAATTACGGACTTTACTCCATTTTATTTGATATATTTTGTTCATAAACTCTCCGCAAAATAATCATAATAAAAATTTAACACTTTTGGGGTAAGGTATTTATCGGGCTACATTTTTGAGAGTGAAAATGCAGATCTCCGAATTGATGATATATGTCATGTGTCATTAATGTGATGTAAACATCGGTACTGGATACTCGATTCAAGTCTCCCTGCGTAGTTTGTCACGTGATAAATTAATTTTGATAATATAGCCATCAGTCTGAAAATATTTTACCTGAGGCTTTGCTGATATTTCCAGCCCCTTTATTATATTGCTGCTTGTTTTCAAATCAACGGGGGAGGGGGAATCGTCGAGAGTGAACTTAGCTTTGCTATACCTATTATAGTTCTGAGTCTTAGTGGGTAGAAGACGTGTGGGCAATATATAGAAAGGGAGATAGCCGCCATGTTGCGGCTATCTCCTGTTTATATCCCGATCAGGAATTCGGTTGATGATTCTCAACTACCCAGACGGTGAGTTCTTTTTCCAACGTTTTATCTCCCGTCGTTGCCTTCACTTTCACCCAACTTTCACCAGCAGTATCCGTTCTCAGTTCAGAGTAGGCATTTCCTAACTTAAAGTTGGTTTTATCCGGTGTCATCGTAAAGGTTCCGCTGTCGGGTTTGGCTCTGCTGCCTGCGCTAAATTCGACACTGCCGTTTAACGGATTGCCAAATTTATCCCGCAATCGGGCCATAAAGCCCATCGGCTCAAGGTTGGCAACGACGTAGCCAAAATCCTGCTCCAGAGTGAGTACTGGATTCTGGGCATCAGCATTCAGCATCAGCGAAGCATTTGCCGAGACGTTGCTACCGTGTTCAGCCAATGTGGCGGTCAGCGTGTAACGACCCGCCTTTTGACCGTGGACATTTACGGTCGCAGTACCGGAAGCATTGGTGGTGACAAGCGTATTATCAATCACCAGAGGATCGCGTGGCGATGGGCCTGTGGCCGTAATCTTCAGCTTACGGTTGCTGACGCTGTTCCCCGATGTATCGCTCAGATGCAGGGTAAACGCCACGTTATCCACATCACTCACTACGGCGGATGTGGTTGACGGTTCGATCGTCAACGCTGCATTTTGCAGATCTGATACCACCTCAATCGCCTTACCCGCCGTAACGCGTTTACCCTCTTTGATGAAGGTTGCCTGCAATTGATAGTGCCCGGCTTCTGTGGCAACAAAGGTTGTTGATGCCATTCCTTTCTCATCCAATGTCAGTTCTGACTGGCCCAGTTTTAATCCACTGGCAGGGGTACTGGTCAGGTGCACGTTGCCACTAAATGGGTTGTTCTCACCGTCGACAACCTGTACCTGAATTTCATGCGTAGCTGATGCGTTTGCCACGATGTTCTCAGCAGGTGCCGCCAAATTCAGCACTGCGCTGTTAATATCAGGTACGAATTCCAGGTCAACGCTTGAGGACTCAACGCTGTGCTGCCCATCTGTAACCCTGGCATTAACGGTGTAATGACCCGCCTTAACCGTTGTTAACGTTACCGTCGCGTAACCCTCTTTATTGGTGGTGATTTTGTCCGGGTACACGAGCCCTTGTGGCGTTACGATAAGCTCCACTTTCTGTCCTTCAACCGACGCGTTGGTATTGTTGAGCATGATCTCAAGCGTGGCACCATCGCGACCGTTTGCTGCAATATCGGTAATTGCGCCATTGTCTTTGGCTGTCAGAGACAATGTTGCCCCCTCCATTGCAGAGGCAAATGTGACGCTTAGGGATGAGCTGATGTTCCCCACGTTCAGCGTAACCTCATAGGTTCCCGGCGTTGAACTGGTCAGTGAGAATCTTGCTTCACCTTTGGCATCGGTGGTGGCAACGTTCTCGCCATTCGCAACCTTGACCTGTGACGGTAACGCCAGGGTGACCGTGTATCCGGATAGCGCGTTACCATAAGGGTCGGTCAGGGTAACGACCGCGACATTACTCTGTTTGCCATCCGCCAGCGCATTGTCCCTGGTCAGGTTAAAAGCCTGCACCACCGGCTGCGTTTTGTCTGCAATCCAGTTGGCTTGTTTTTCCAGCCCGGAGAAATCATGTTTTTGTGACGTCACACCAATGCGTGTCGCCTGAGCCAGTTCAGACGTTGCCTTAGCGCTGTACACGCCGTCTTTCTCTTCTACTGCAGTAAAACGGATCTCGCCGCTGGCTGAAACAGCATAAAAACGTAAGCTGTCGTCGCCGGTGATGGCATTCCCGTCTTTATCTTTTGCTTCTAACGCCAGGTTAATCGGGTGCCCAACGACCTGCTCCATAGGCATTACCGTGAATGTCGATTTTGCCGACTCGGCGGAAACCGCTTTAAGTGTCACTGTCAGGGTTTCTGTTTTACCCAGCACTTTAGCGGTTATGCGTGCCGTCCCCGCCGTTAAACCCGGCGTCAGCATAGCGGTATACACCCCTGAACGGGTTTCCTGCACTTCACCAAGCTTTGGAGCCTGTGCCGAACGCTCACGATTTCTCTGTGCGTCAGGCGTAAATGCCAAAGACAATTCAATGTCATGTGCAAGCCCTGTTAACGGATTGCCATTGGTATCTTTAAGCACCAGCTTAACCGGATGCTGTGACTTCCCATCAGCCGCGATGATCGGTTGCTGCTCGTCGTTCAATGTAAAATCCATTGTGCCGACAGAGGCTGAATTCCCCGTCACCGTTACGCTCATCACTGCATAGTTAGAGACGTTTCCTTTAACATCTCGCGCCGTTGCGCCGATCTGCCACTGATTGGTGCCGCCTGGTGTATAAGCGGGTAACGTCAGTTGCCATGACGTGCCGCTACCGGAAATGCGCCCGCCAGCGGCGGCAAATGCGCTATCGTTCCACTCTACCGACTGAATGCCCCAGTGGGATTTATCCAGTGAAATAGTCACCGGAACAACGGCGCCACCTTCCCCCTGTACGCTTTCAGGCAGGCGGATTTTCAGAACCGATTTTTTGCGGTATTCCAGAACAATATTGTTATTTCGTTCGACAAAATCGTAGCGTCCGTGCTGAACTTCGCGCATCAACGCAACATTGTCGCTGTCCAACTGCTTCGCCAGCGGGATGCCGGGGCGATAGTTAATCTCTACGCCGAAGCGTGAATCATGAGTATTGCTCTGCCCCTGCTTGTGTTCAGCGGAAAGCGTAACTAGCGGAACCGGCGTATAGCTGATCCCGCCTGTAAAGGCGTACGGATTTTCCTGAAGATGATCGCTGCCAAAGAGGCCGACATTCTTGCCGTAATACTTTTCATATTTAAGCGATGCGCCCAGTTGCGGATACGATGGCAACCAACCTTGGGTATAGATATCCCATCCATCCGCCGGACGTTCCTGATAATCATCCAGATCGTGGGAATCCTTCCATTTTGATAATCTTAAATAAGCATTTGCGCCTGCATGTAAATAATCTCGCCAATACTCAACGCCTGCACCCATACGTGCGTGATGACGACTTAAATCGTAGTCATAAAATAAGTTTGCGCCCAGCATTGAATTATCCGCCGTGAAGTAGCGATAACCCATACCGATATTAGTTTGGGTTCTGTCATCGGTACGGTGAAGCGATGTCTGGCTAAATAAAACATGCTGCTTTGTATCAATCCACGGATAAAGGAAATCGAACGACGAATCTTTCAACGAGAAAGCGTCATCGACGTTGAGTTGAAGACGCGCATTACCGTACTTCTGTAGCCACTCTACCACCTCCTTCGTTGCCTGTGCTGAGACGGTATTGGCAGCAAAACTGCCCGCATGGCCGTTTTCAATACTTCTGCCAGCTTGCGCGGCGAGAGAAGACAGGCCGCGCAGTTCTTGCTGTTCTGCGGCGGTCTGCGATGCCTTAACGGCTGACGCATGGCTAATGGTTGGCGTGAAGCTAAGAAGGGCAGGATACAGGGCCTGCAAAGCGATTGTTGACCATGCGACAACCTTATTAACGGGGCCTGTTGCCCCATTGCTCCGCGAAATTTTCTTATTTGACATTCGTAACTCCAATATCAATTAAAAAAATCAAAGGTTATTCTATGTACTGAACGGGATGCGTAATATATGTATTTAGTAGGAAATTTCAAGAGTTGTTTATGGAGAAGTTAACTGGATGTTTTTACACTATGTGGCGTGGGGGGGCTAACTATGTCGAACGTTTAAATGACGAATGTATTTAAAAAATATGTTTCTTTTTATCGTGACGATTTTAAGCTTTTAGGGATGTTATTTAACCATGGTCGTTCACTGTTAAATAAAAAGGGGTATCAGGAAATTAATCTGCTTGTTCGTATTCAGCTATCATCACATTCTCCGGATTTAAGTCTGGAACGTGCCAACGCTATTCAGGACGGGTCAAAGAGCATAAAAAAGCCCGCTTAAGCGGGCTTTTATGTCACTCCGGAGCCGCGGCTCCTTTGCGTATCTTTTTTTGTCCCCTCACCGTCTGGTCGGTGTCCTGCTGAGACTGCTAACTTCCTGTTTTTGCTAGTGCTGTCCTGGCACTATCCAATCATGATTGGTGGGCTGGCGTCTCTGTGCTTTGAATTTTATCTTGTTGATATTTAATATTTTAATTTAAATTTATTTCGTGGAGGGTTCCAAAAAGGAACCTTAAAATATAACCATAGCAAGTTGAATGGTTCCAGTACGCCAAGTGAATTCAAAATAACATGCCAGTGTAATCATGTCTGCTATGAGCTAGGTGCGGACACTGGGTTTACCGTTTCGGCAAAACTTAACTGGCAGATATCGATACGACACCAGACCCGCTAAACAACATGCGGATACCGAGGCTTATCATGACAACGCCTGGGTGTTTACCTAGCCAGTTTTCAAATGTTCCTGATGCCTTCACGACTGACCTCAGGGAAACAATTCCAGCCAGCTTCTGGATACTGCCCAAGACAAGAAAGTGCAGCCAGACAGGATCCGGGGTGGGATCGACAAACTGAGGAAGAAAAGCAAACTCATTGCAGTTGAGCAGTTGAGCCGCAAGAGACAGAGGATAGTATTCCAACAGGTTTTCTAGAGCACTCATGCATGTTCGCCTTAAACGTCACCGCCTTGAGAAAATAGGTGAGGCAAGCTGCAAGGCGTGAACACTTTTCTCCCCGTCGGGATAGACTCAATTCTCTTATTATACCGCTTTATTTCAGAGCAAAAGTACAACTTCGGTACTATCGGGTCGATAAAATAAATACCATCATCAATGTCATTTTCCGCTTAAAGGAAATTTTTTTGATGTTTTTTGTGGACACGCGAAAAAATATGAGTGTAAAATCACGCCTATCAGTGACAGTGATAGGAAATGGTCGTGAAAAAAAAATCAAAAGTGGCAGATCTCATTGTTCAGCATGTTCAAAAACAACTCTTCATGGCCCTTTCTGACGCGATTTACGCGGCATCAAAGCGTTCTTACGATTATGCGCAAAAGAAGAAGCTAGACCACAGAGCGACCGCGCTTGGTTATGATCGTCATTTAAACCTGAATGAAACTATTTATGAGGTGTTTGAGGCCAACGGTTGTAATCCCGGCAAGCTGCGTGGTAACCGTATTGTAGAAGGCCATAGCGGTATTTTCACGATAGTTCGTGAAAGCTACAATGATAACCAGTGGAAGAGACTATTTCGCAGCAAACGTAAGCAAGAGCTCATTGCCGAAAACGTTTCTGTGGAAAAAGTGGTGCAACCGGATTTATTCTCCGATGGTTCTGATGTAACGAAAGCTACACTGTTCGTAGTATGCCGTTTTTCCGGTTCATTGCAGAATCAACCCGAAGCCCCGATGTCTATAGAGCTTGTCGTTCCAAGTTCTGACGGGAAGAGCTGGGTTTTCCATGAGCCACTTGAACTTTTTTTAACCCGATATGATGTAGTTCCATTCCAAGAAGATAATGCATTCTCTGCACTCAAAAAGGGCATTATCAAAAAAGATGGAACCGAGGAAGATGATGTATGAGCCGAGGCATCGCTGAATTTCAACCGGATAGGTTAGTGCAAGTACTAGCCGCCCGGCGGCTATCCCAAACTCAATTAGCTACGATGGTTGGCGTATCGCCAGCTACCATCAGTAAATGGCGTTCTGGCCAGCAGGCTCCAGAATCCGAGGCCTTAGAACGCTTGGCTACAGTCGTAAATGTTACTCCTGAATGGTTTACGCGCCCTCTGTTGCCGGGTATGTCAAAGCCCCTGTTCAGAAGTAATGCATCAGCTCATGTAGCAGCACGAGCAATGTTAGAAACTCGAATCCATTGGGCTAATGAGTTGGTTACTAAGCTGACTGAGTTTGTAGATCTGCCGGAGCTAAAATTACCGCACCGTAGTTTTACAAACATCGATGAAATTAGTGATGCAGATATCGAAGATGCCGCTAGTGAGTGCCGTGCCCTTTGGAATCTTGGTACAAAGGAAATACCGGACCTTACTTTAGCCGCAGAGAGTAACGGTATTATCGTTGTCAGAGAGGAAACAGGTGTCGCGCAGATTGAAGGGCTTTCCGCTTGGAGTGAGACTCTAAGTGTTCCTTTTGTTCTCCTCTCTTCGGATAAAGGTAATGCTTTTCGCAGCAGATTTGACCTTGCTCACGAAATTGGACATCTAATCCTTCACCGCTACGTTGGCAACGAGCTCGAAGCTGAACGTTATAAGCTGAAGGAAAGCCAGGCTCATAAATTTGCGGGGGCGCTGCTGCTTCCTGCCGAGACGTTTGCCGAAGAAATTAGAACCCCGGTCACATTAGATAGCTTGCTTTTAATTAAACAACGCTACGGTATTTCTGTTGCGGCAAGCATCATGCGTTTGCATGTGCTGAATATTATTACTGAAGAAGAGAAACAAAATCTTTATAAACGCCGTTCAGCACGTTGGGGAGTGAAATCAGAGCCGGGAGATGATTATCGTGAGCCTGAAAAACCACGTTTGTTGAAACGTACTATTGAATTGTTGGCGTCTTCTGGAATTATTCCAGTTGAACGGCTTGCTGCCTTTGCGGGATTGTCTGCTATCGATGTCGAAATGATGGTTGGTTTACCAGAGGGCTATCTGACCGGCAAGAAAGCTGCTGTTGTGCATCTGGCAAAATTAAAATCTATGCTGGCCGAGCGGCGTGAAGAGCAGGCTAACGAGCATAAAGGAGCTTTGGTACAATTTACGAGACCACCTAAGCACTCTAATTCTTAAGGTTGACGTAGCCATGCATGTTAAATGCATGGCTTCTATATAGTAGAAACAATCATGGACGGATTAGTTACAAAGCTTGCCAAAGACCTGCGGAATGTCTTTGAAGAAAATTTCGATTATTTTGATGAGTCGGGTGTGCCATTCTTCGGCATGTTTCCTGAAAATTGTTGCCAAGGTGCATCTGTATTTCTGGGGATGCTTCTTAGCCACTTTTTTACCCGCGATATCATAAAAGTAGTACATGGCTCTACTCGTAATAGGCTATATCATCATTTTTGGGTAGAGGTTGATTCAAAGATCTATGATCTTACCTTGGACCAATTCTATAAAAATATGGGGGATAAGTATACTGGGATCGAATTTCCAGTATATGGCGAAGATAAACATCCACTAAGACAATATTTTTTCTATAAAGAAAAAATGAGTGCGGTTCTGGCTTTTTCAATCTTCGTACAAAAACATGCGAATCTGGAAGAGATACTACCTGCATACCAATTCATTTGTAGAGAACTCGAAGTTATGGGATGGAAAATCCCATCCCCAGAATAAATTTAATACTTATGGTGGTATTTATCGTTAAACGCTTTCAGATTGCGCCGTTCATAGCACATCCCCTCGCAGAAAACCGGAACGGTGCCAGCAATTGGCGTTACCGGTGCATATTGCTCCGTTCACAAATTGTCTTTTGGGTTATCCGTAGGAACTCGCATACCTCGTCTGGAGTGAGTAGATCATCATATGTTTCACCGGGTTTTGTCATGATGCCCATCCCTTTATGTTCGGAGGGTAATTGTATATTTCACCATCAACGGTAAAGATATGACCACATGTATAAAGACTTAACAACGGATCTGGATACCCTCAACGCCTTCAATTCGGTGGTTCAGACAACACTCTGCGAATAAATATCACAGCCTACCACCGTTTTTGACTTTTGCAATTTTATTTTTAGCATGTTTTAAATTCCTGGATAATTCTTTTTGCTCGTAACTGATTTTGTATTTTAATATATGATCATGATTTTTATCATCAGAAATTTTTGGAAGATCAATGAGGAAATTATTTCTTATCATCCACTTTACAATTCGCTCATCGATATCTTTGTAAAGAGGATCACCGCCATAATTATAGAAATTAACATCTTGAATGTCACTAATACAATCAAGAGTGCTTAAAATAGCTTTGTAATCGCTAATGTAACTGTTAATTACGAAACGGTCTTTATTGAGCTCTATTTTGAATCCATATTTAGAGAGTTCATATAAAAATAATACTGAGTTGGTATTGCAAAAATCGACATGCAACGTTCTTCTTTCGAATTTATCAATATGGCGGAGAATGATCTTGTGTAGTTCATCATCATACTCTTCTTCGATGAACCCTTTTCCTGCATGATTAATATGGTTGACATTGCATCCGGCATCTATTGCTATGGATAAAACATCAGGGGAGAGGGGAAGGAAGAGAATATTTCTTCCTCTGTTATCGACATGATTTATGTCACAACCTGCATTAAGTAATACTTGTAGTCCTTCAGCATCCCTGTAATGTTCAAAAATACAGGTATAGCCTTTAGCATCTGTATGCGAGGTGTCTAAACCTAGTTCAATCAGCTTCTTTAGTATTTCTGGATTTTTTTGATGGAAGACAGCATTTTGTCCCTGCTCGTTAATATGGTGTGCATTAATTTCATGGCTGAGCAGAAAATCCAGTGCTTCAAGGGTTCTACAGCCAAAAATGGCATTGTTGCCGTTACTGTTAACAGCATTAATATCATACCCAGCTTTTAAAGCATGCTTTATATCATCAGGTGATCTTGAATTGAAGAATGATTCAGAAATGGTAAGGTCTAATGCCCTTTCTAATAACCCCCTTTGTAATAATGACGTAACTAAGTCCATAAACACCCCCATGAAAAATGTTTAAATTCATTAGATATCAGAAATTCTGAGAAATGCAACAGAGGGGACAGGCGTTTCTGATGTAAGGAAGTAAAATTTTAACAAACCACCCATGGAAACATCAGAAACACCTGCTGTAAATTTACGTCTGTAACCTGCCGTCCGGACTATAGGACCAAACCTTCGCGGGAGATGCTACCATTACATCGGCAATATTGAACTGGATTTTACATCACACACGTCGTGCAAATAAAAGGAGAAGGCTATCGACTGAAGCAAAAACGGAAAGCCGGGGTTATCGCTGAAGCTAATACTGAGTAAACAAGGTGGATCAACAATAGACTGTCGGTGGTGCGGTATGTGGATCACTTTTTACCCGTTGTTAACCCATGGCGCTCACACGCCATTTCCAGTGCTCTGATGGCAAGTTTGCTCGCAGGTGAGAATCGAATTTCATTGCCCACTACTCTGGGTTTTCTGGCGAACTGGTCGAGAACAACGACAAGATACGCCCAGAGTAAAGTAAGAGGCAGGGTGTAGTCGGGCCATTTCCCTGCTAGGACGTAGACCTTGGCAAGATGCATCAAAAGATAACAAATTTCTCAGTTCAACTTCCTTCTGTCTAGGTTAACTCGTAAGCAGGAACTGCTTTTCATCGATTAGTGAATACGGTAGTTTTTTCAAACTAACTGAACTCTATTCGCATGACTTAAATCTTTAAGAAGGCAGGAGATTTGAATTTTGAAAAACTGGTCACCAGAGCATACTAAAGAAATCAAAGCTTGGCTTGACATAGATAACTATCGCAAGCTCGAAGACATCAGTTTAAATGCCTTGTATCACGAACTTTGGGCAAGAGCACTTCTGTACAAGCCATGGCCTACTGAAGAAGAAAAGAAAGGGCTTTGGGTGTACATGACTGAAATTTTCAGTGGTAACCCCCATCTATTCAAAGGGAAGCAACTCGATTATCCAACCGTTAACGATACCCTCTACAGTCCTCCACACATTTTTATCACCGATATCACCAGACTTGCTGAACTTAGTGTGATGGCCCTTAGTGTGAATCTTTTCACTTGGGAGGAAGGAAACGATGAATATTGTGTTAATGCGCCTCATCACGAAGCTTATGTGTCACAACTCTTGTCCCCCTTATGTGAGAAAACGGTGTTGCTTGAAATCGATCTTGGTAGCGGTACTGACGATGAAATAGCCGAATCGATAAAAGCGGCCCTGCCACAATGGAGATCGGTAAAAGGAGTGGAAGTTAATGAAACCGGTATCGTTCGTTTCGGCTATGGAACCATTAAAAAAATCATAAATTACAGGTTGGTTGCGATGCTGGACATCTTACTTTGGGCAAAAAGGAAAGAACTAAGAATCTCAGATGATCGCCTCTCCCGGCTTCTTTATACTGATGAAGATGAAGAAACAACTATCCGTTTAGGATATCACATTAAAGACTCGGATCGACCGCTTGCGATGAAAGCTGCAACGATAGACTTCATTAGGCAGTTCAATTTTTTCATGAACCGAAATCCCCACCTGAAAAATATGAGAGTTTCAGATGTGATGAAACTCTCTGATTCTAACTGATCCCGAATTCCCGAAGTCTACTACTGCAGGGCAGATCGTAACCCTGCAGTTAAGAAGCTCGCTCCTTTCTTTTCCCAACTGTTCGTATAGTGATCCCATCACAACGACAAAGGGAAAATAAAATGAACAATCAAAATACCCGCCTAATTCGCTTGCCAGAAGTTATGAACAGAACCGGCTATGGCAAAGCATGGATTTATCGCTTGATTAGTGAAGGCTTATTTCCAAAACCGATAAAAATTGGCACGCGTGCAATTGCATTTGTCGAAAGCGAAGTTGATGAATGGATCGCATCTGCAATTGAACGTTCACGTAAAAATGCAGCCTGATTACGGAGTTAATAATGAAAATGTTAAATTCAGGGTTTAAGAAAAAATGGTGCTATTCAGGAATGGGCAGAGGCCCCCCTGACACTTAATAATTATTACCAGTCAAATTTTAGTATTAATCAGTAATAGCAATAGTTAGTAGTAAGAATCATGGTGACTTTTTTACCATGACATTCAAGATTAATAAATACAGGAGAGTTAAAATGAATAATTCAATCAGAGTTCCGGAAGATAAAGATTTTGTATGTGCGTTTGTAACTTCACCGGATAGTTTTTATGAGGCTATTGAAAGTTATCGTAATTATGTGGATCCAGTCGGAGAGATAGAGTTTCATCGTGTCCTTATCTTTATGCTGTATGCTATACTTGAAGTAGGTGGCGCTGAGGTTTCCATTAATGACGAAGTGCAGAAATGTATTGAGCACATTATTAATGAAAAAAATATTATCAGAAAAAATAATGCATGTAATAATTCGTGAAATTTGCAACGAATTATCATGGGTACAGACAGTATAAGTCTGTACCTTTTTATTTTAACTCTACTGGTAAAGGGATGTAAAAATGAATGGATATGCTTTTGATAGTAATTTATAATGAATATGCGGAGTTTGCTATGGAAAGTATTTTTGGGAAGGATAGTTTTAATTTTTTCCTAATTGTTTTATTTAGGAAAACTGAAAAATTCAGGGTTTAAACGATACTGGTATTTAAATTCAGTACGCATAATAATATTTGTATCAATCAGTTTATCGATGGCCTGATAAAATCGGGCTGGTGTGATATGTATCTCTTCCTGTTGTGTGGTGGATGTTGCACGGTGAAAACTCAGGTAAACAGTGCTTTTATCTGGTGTGTATGAAGCGATTAATGTGAGAAGCCAAAAAGCATTGTGAGCAGTATTCTTCAGATTGCGTTGTTCATCTGATAATTTATTCTGGTAAAGGTAAGCAGGGAGTCTTTTCTTCATAAAGATATCCTTTATTTTGTTAAATTTTTCGCTGGCGTGAGGCATAAAATCACCAGCGCTGTTATGTCTTTTAAAAGGGAATGCCGTCAGTTGGATATCTGTTTCTGGACTTTTTTACAGGCTTTGTTTTGCGCCCTGCGCGATAAAAGTTGAATGAAGTGGCAAAATCTTCAGTCTCAAGTCTGGATTTACTGAATTTATCCACCAGATCTTCATTGAAACGATGAGGAATGCCTTTTACACATAAATTAGAATTCAGGTAAACCTGACCGTCTTCAGCGTTACGGATCAGTATTTTCCTCTCAAATAATTCTCTGAATGCACGTGAAACATTTGATTTATTCAGTCCTAACTCTCTGGCAGTACGTGACTGTGAAAAGTCAGGGATAATATTTCCATAATCAATGACTGAGAAGAGATAAATAACAATTCTGAATGCCGTCGGTGTCAGGTCCATTCTGGCGAGTGTGGCTGTATTATCTTTAAAGACCATCGAAAAATCGTCACGAAAGGATGTCTTTTTACAGGCGCTTGCTTTAACTTTTATTTCTTCCAGATCTTCGGGCATAACATCTAATGCTTCTGCAATAATTGCTTTTTGTTCTTTAGTTAACATAACACTTGTGTTTGACATAATGGCTCCTTTTTTATTGTTGTGATAACAGATATGGCATATTAAATTTGTTTGTCAATATTATTAGTAATAAAAATTCAAAAAATATTATATTTATTTCTCTGTATTTTTTTTTGGGGGGGGGGGAATATTGATGGTTGTCAGAGTTATTACGAAGGGTGCTAAATTTCACCATCACCTGTTATGTTATTAATAATTTTTGGTTCTGAAAGATATAACCAGATGTCATCTTAAATTGTTGATATAATTGATTAATTTTCGTTGTGGATTTGCAAGATAAAAGAGTGATAAAGAAACAAGAAACCGAAATTTTGCTTTAGACTGACACAAAATTCCTTTGTACACAGTTTGATAAACACTGCCATTGCTGATTTTCTTTCGTAATATTATTCCTTAAGTGAAGCCTGCGCACCTGTGTGTTGCGCCACTGGGCTTCAGAACATTCTACAGTGTTTAACTGTCAGTAGAAATACGCTTCGCGTAGCATGGCAGATAGCCGTCAGTATGAATAAGCTTCGCGCAAAATGTCAGAAAGCTGAGTTTAGCGGAAGAGCGGACCCGACTACATGATTTACCCGTTAACTTAATACGGCTCACGCCGGGACCCTTTCGGAAAAATCCTTTCTGCTTCAGCGAGTGAGTGCTGTGGGCACTCAGCGGCGCTGCAAGGGGGATTAAACGTTGGGTTTTCATCTGACGGGTAAAAATAATCTACATATATCTGTCGTCGGGGGCGTGAGCCGGTGCGTAGCACTCTCTAAAAAAATTCCTGAAGGGGTTTTATCTGAAATCTGGAAACTACCTGGCTTTTGAAAAAAGAAAGTGGTAATGCAATCGATCGGGCTCAATATTGCAACAGCGAAAGCTGTTTCCAGTATTAACAGGATAAATAGTTGTTATTTTAAAATGAAATATTTTCAATTTTGTATTGATTTAAATTTTAAAGCTGATAGTACTTAATTATAAAAACAAAAATGGAGAGGGTTATGAGTAATATTTGTGTTTCTTCTCAGGAAGAAAAGTTTATATTTGTTGTTGATAAGTATATAACACACCACCGCGACAGTGTTAACAACAATAATTTTTACAGAAAACTTTATGTGCTTTTCGCTGGATACCATCTGAAGTATTTTTATTCACGGGCGCAATATCGCAATTCGTGTTATCACGTTGATAATATCATGCAGATGTTTATGGGAGTCGTTTCTACCCTGAAGGCCCCTCTGCTCAGGCAACTCGCAAACAGTAACACATTGCTGCATTGCCTGAATTCGCTTGTGAATTATATTTCAGGCAATCTGGATGAAGCAGAGCACATCTATGCTGATTTACTGGCACAGTATGAAAAGAAACGCATTGCACGTTCTCTGGCTTATACACCACCAGGATCCGTGGTCAGGAAAAGGCTGTGAGACAGCGGAAATGCGTCGGACAAGGCTGAGTATGGCTGAGTGACATAAACCAGTCGTTTCCCGCAAGACATTACCGGGCATTAAAAAGGCAGGAGCCACCGGTTTGGTGTCCTGCCAGGCGGGATTGTTTTACTGTGGCCTTACTTATCAACGACCTGCCAGCCATCATCCGTTTTGACCAGCGTGACAGCCGCTGTGCGTTTTTCGTTATCGACAACAGCTGTTACATTGCATTTATAGCTTTTATCCGATAGTTTTTCGCAGTCGTATTTTTTGACTGATTTTAACGTCCGCAGCATGTCAGGCGTGATATCGTTTCTCGCTATGGATTTAACGATGGCATTCGTCTGCTCCACGACCTTATTCATCGCAGTGTAAATATCCTGCTCAGACGGTTCACCGGTACAGCCGCTCAGCAAAAAAATGGACGCGATGAGTGTGGTAACTGCATATGTTTTCATAAAATAATCCCAGACTGTAGAGTACGTTATTGAATAAGACCGGTTTTCATCTTGCTGTTGTTTTCAGAGAACGTCCACTTGCTGACCGTTTCGCCTTTAAATTCGATTTCCAGCGTTTTGGCCTGCGTCTGTGAACCCCCTGTCAGCAGTCCAATCACGGGAATGAATGTGGTGGCATCAAACTGATTGTTGTCCATCGAGTAAGTCCATTCTTCATTGCCACTATCAAGTGTAGTTTTGGTTTCGGGCTGACCGAATGCGGTAATGATATCTGATTTCGTTGTTTTATTTTTGATGATTTTCGACTGCAGACTTTGTGATGTTTCTTTTTTTAGATGCTGGTTGCCTGATGTTGAACAGCCAGAAATAAGTAAAGAAGAAATAAAAAACACAGAAATCATGAATCTGTTCATAAGTTCTCTCATATTAATTTTTTATGTTTTCGGTGGTATGAAATTAATATCACCGTATAAAAACAACTCTGTCTACATATTTCTTTTTAATAATGCAGATAAGAATAATGACGCTGGCAAAAAACGTAATGACTGAGACAGGAGTGCTGCCAGTCAATGAAAATACTAACCAGGCGAGAGCTAATGCCACGAATTGAAACAGGAATGCCACACTAACCGGACTCTCACCGTAGGCGACTTTTGCATGGCAGCCTTTGCAAATCCGCACGCCGTGCGGGCTTTGTGTAAAGCAGAAGGGGCAGCTAATCGTTTTATTTTCCATCATGACTCCGTGGCCTGATTTAAGGTGATGTATTTTTGAACATTTTCGATGAATGCTCAGCTTTAGTAAAATTGCTTGTACCGATCGATGGATCTCTGTTGATAGGTTGTAGCTATCATAACCAGATTATCGATCTATATAAACGATCAATATTTTATTGACTATGCCTAAAGTATGGACTAGGTAAGTTATAGTGCAGGATGGGAGTTATTTTTAACTAATTGTTCTTTAATGGGATTTGTTGTCATGGAATGACAGGGTGTCAGAAGATGCAGGTGCAGGATTTGGTGGAAAGGATGTGCAGTGGCATGTAACAGTGACATACCCCTGCGCCTGAGAAGTGCCACAATATGGCCAAGCAATGCAAGCCACGAATACAGCCGACGCTGGCGGGTTATCTGACGAGCTGTATTGTGCAGTTTGCTCCTGAGTTGAATGACTCTCACTGTTTCCTGTTGTCTTTCCAGGCGAATTTTGTCTTCAAGCTGAAGGATTTTCTCCAGAATCGTTTCCCGGTTTGCAACCTGTTCTTCAGGCTCGCATGATGGCACTGGCACTGGCACTGGCACTGGCGCAGTCTGTTGTTGCTCTTTTTTCAGTAACGCCAGGCGCTCTGGTGTAAAATCAATCTGCGTTTGCAGAGAAGACCAGCCATACTTTTTTCCAAGCTGAGATGCTTTAAAGGCAATGCCCTGGTACTGAAATGAAAATCCATTCATTTTTCCGGTCGACGCGATATTGGGTTTACAGGTCACACCTTTCCGTTCCAGCATGTCGATAAAAGTCAGTAAATCGGGACGATGCGTTAAGACATTATCAATCAGGGTCTGCAACTGAGACTTAGGGCAGGGAGCTGCTGTTCGTTCTGCCATCATCAGCTCATTGCGTGAGGGTTTTCTTTTAGCCTGAGGGCGACTACTGGTTGCAGGTGTTGTTTCAGTGAGTCCGTGTATTCGCTCCAGTTCGCTGATAATGCGGGTGCTGATGAGATTTTCATTTTTCCCCAGGTACAGCTTTCCACCGACCATGTTAATGCGACTTGCAATGATATGAATATGCTGCCCGTCGGCATCGTCGTGAAGGATATAACAGCGAAGGTGCGTTTCAGTGAACCCCATCCGGGTCATATAATCGTCGGCGAATGCCGCCCACTGTCTGGCTGACAGTGTTTCTCCCTTTGGCAGGCGAAGTGAATTATGCCAGACGGGCTTGGTGACATCGGGACGCAATTGTTTAGAACTTTCAAACTCACTGATAAGCTCAGCCACCGAACTTCCGTTCATATTACCACCGATGACGTAAGGCGTAATTTTGTGGTGTGAACCAGATTTAAGGCTGTAAAGCACCACGCCCGCAAACTGTTTACCCCTTTTTATTTTCTGCATGCCTTTCATCGGTCTGGCTCCAGAAATGTTGAAGGAATAAGGTGATCCCTGAGAGTTTTGATTTGTCTGCGCAGGGCAAAGAGTTCTGTACGGGTTAGTTCGCTGTCAGGGCTTTTCTTGTCGAGATGATTCAGCAGGTAATTTAAATCCTGAGAAAGGCTGCCGAGTGTAATCCATGCTTCGCGATTTATTTCGGGCAGAACCGGTGGGAGTTTGTTCAGGGAAGCCATTCTTAGCCATTCCCCTTTTTTATACTGGCCTCTTTTACTGTCGAGAATAATTAATTCTTCTTCATTTAATCTGACACTGACGCAGTGGCTTCGTATTTCATCAGGGGGAAGTTTGTCAGTATGGAATTTCCCACGCCTTGATAACCTTGTTATGTCATTATGATTGTTTATATCATTATTCATAGTCATCCTTGTATTGTGTATTTATTACTACAGATAACGGATGGTATAAATAAGTCAATACGTCATGTGAAATATAATGCATCTGATCAGAGTAAAATAAAATGAGTAAGCCATCGGCTGAATGGCTTACTTATCAGGGTTTATCAGGTCAGTTATCATGAAATGAAACCTACTCAGGCTGAATAAAGGGCTAAATTATCACATTCTTTTTCTCTTCGGCGCATGGGTGATTTCTGGTTTCATGATTTTGAGAAAATCTTTTTTCTCTCTTCCGGTTATATAGTCAAAAATTTTATCAGAGTCAGCACGCTGTCTCAGTATATCGTCGTCCACTCTGATACCATTTCGAATAAACCATTTTACTGTCTCAATACCAGTATAGACACCAATATGTCCGTCATGATAACAATTATAAAACTGAACATGACTGATATCGGTATATTTTTTCAGTGAGGTAAAGAAGGACTTCATGTTTTTGACATATAATGCGAAGGTACAGTGTTCAGCGATAAGGATATTACGCCCTTTTTCATGAAGCAAAGCAATCAGAGGCAACGCCTCAGTTGAAATATGTTTAAATAAAACTGGTGTGCTGTCTATTCTATCAACATGGCGTTTGAGGGCATTAATACTGAAATCATATATCCACCACTCGTCGTCAGTCGGAAGGTCCAGCACCGCTTTGCCATTATAATCTCTGTGGTTTATGTCACACCCTTTATTTACCCAGTAATCAAAGACGTCATGATCGTGGAGGTTGTAAAGAAGCGTTTGTCCTTCGTTATCTGTGCTGTGGATATCAACGCCCGCGTTAATGAGGAGTTCCGCACAATCTATGTCGTAGTGCTGCCAGTGAAGACAGGACTGGCCTTTATTATTTTTGTGGTGAACGTTAATACCTGATTTTATCAACAGCCCTAGTGCCCGTGGGCTTTTTCTGCTAAACAGGGCATTATTACCATAACAATCTGTATGGTTTAGCGCTATGCCTGCTTCAATCATGGCTTTTAAAGCTCCGATACTGTCGCAACCGAAAAGGGCGTTTTCACCGTGTTCATTTAGTGTGTTAATGTCAATGCCTGCAGCAATGCAATTCTGGACGTCTTTTTTAGATTTACTGTCAAATAAATTATCTTCTGTATAGTTATTCATGGGTGTTCTCCTTTTTAAGCGGCCATTTTGTGCCAGGTGTCATTGTTGTATTCATATTCTTTTATCTTAACGATCTCGTCATAGATCCGTGAAAAGGAAAACCATGAGATCTCTTTCACTTCTCCTTTTTTGTTTGTGTAAATGATATTGCAGCCACGAAAAGAAAATGACTGATAAAAAACGTCGTTATTCTCCTCTTTAAGGAAACGAGTAAAGGCTTTTATGGTCTCTTTTTTGTCCATGCCATAAGAGAAAAAGGTATGGATAGCAAATATGGTCAGAATGTTTCTTTCCGTCACCATATGTCTGGAAAAATAATTAAGATAAAAATCATGATCTTCAGTACTATTTTTACAGAATACTGAGAAGTGTGGATTATACAAACGGTAGAGATCTGTATTCTTTTTTGTTTTAGAGAGGTAACTTGTCATGGTTGAGTGATTTTGTTTTTTCATTTTTATTCTCCTTTATTATTTTTGATGAAATGAATATATGTTATTAAATAAATAAAAATCAAATTTATTTTTAATAATAAAAAATAAGCAAGCGTTTTCTTTTGAAGAAATTAATTTAATGCGATGTTTTATATAAATAAATTTATATTTTGCAAAAAGTGCTGTTTTTATTTCGTGGTTGATTGGCGGACTTTTGTTCCCCAATGCTTAGGAGGCAATATGTTCCATTGAAGATTTTATGTTTGAGGTGAATCTTATTGTAGTGGGGGAATATTATATCTTTTACTCCAGGTTTAATTTGCAACTTTGTGTTTGAGACACAATATGTGATGGTGCTATGATAATCGTAAGTATCCCGTCAAAACGAATCATTCACTTTAAACCTTTTCCGACGTATTGGTTATATATTCTGAGAAAATCATATTGCAAAAGGCCCAGTGTGCAGACTTACGCCAGCCCAACCAAGCCGTAGTGCTTTAGTTCTGGGGCTTAGGTATGGTGGAAAAAAGCGACTCGTTAAGCTTGCTGAACTCTATGTATTTCAGGAGTCGGTCAGTAAGTTAACGATCCAACGAGGCTCATCAATCATAAGGGATTTATCTATCTCGATAGTATTGATACGGACGTTGTACGTACGTATCAGTCTTGCGAGACCCTCACGGATTTTATCGCCGTCATAGATAGCAATCTCTTCAATATTGTTACCGATGAAAGTTTCGGCTGCCTGGACGGCTATCTGTTCAGACATACCAACGTTATCAGCCATCTGGCGTGCTGCAATGACTTTGCTTTCAAGAGTTAGGATGACCGGCCTGTAGCCTGCGCGTTTGTTTTCGACACAGCGCGAAATCAATTTCTCCATAGGCGCGGTGGTCACGTGGAATGCAGTAGTACCCACCTGAAAATCACCCTCACGGTCAGTGTGTAAGTCAGCTGCATTGGCTCTGTCACTGCCGATTTTAACATTGGGAAAGCGCAATTGGAGTTTGGCTCCAATAAGATGCTGTAGCACAGCTCCAGTGGGTTTGTCTGAACGTTCCGCCGACGCTTTAAGAATATCGCTTACCACAGATGCAACTGGCTTGTTGTAGTCTAGGTCGACTGTTATTCTCTGTTTGTCAAAATAGTCCAGACGCACGCATTGAGTGAAGAAAGCTTCGAGCTGGTTGGAAACTAGTTTTGTGTCGACAGGCTCATTTCCATTTACTTGAGTATTGTTAAGTACATCCCGAAATGCAGCAGCAAGGAAAATAGTCCCTCTGGACGTACGCCCACCTTCACGGGTAAAAACGCGGGTTTCGCCATGTTGTTCCAGAATCTTTGATATGGTGGCACCACTGAGCCCTCGTACTTGGCTTTTTCCTTCGCTGTACAGACGTTCGTCAGTGATAGGCATACCATCAGCCATCATACGTGAGACGATCAGTCCTGCATTCATTACATTGGTATTTATCGCGCCACTCTTGGCTCGTTCACCTTCGTACCAGGCTTTCGCCGCTGCAAGGTACGCTTCGGCGTAATTCAACTTATTCATTCACTTTTATTCCCTGCGCTTTTTTTGCGGCCTCAAGGTGAGGGAGGATCATGTGCCGGGCGACCCAGCCAACAACAGGAACAGCGACGGCATCCCCAAAACCATATTGAATTTGTGAGTCGCGCAAATTTTCCAGCGTGTACCAGCCAGCCCCCATCAGACGTGCATACTCAAGTCCGGTCATCCACCTGATTTTGAGTGCGCCCCTACCCATGATCACCACCGCCTGTTTGGAGGAACCGCCACGTGCCGTGCGTAAACATCCTGAAATGTCTTCTGCTCTCATTTCCCATACGGGAATGCCATTACGAGTTCTACGATAGGCTGTGCGGGCAGTTGTACAGTCTAGATTGACAAAATGTTCTAACCTTTCACGCTGTACCGATGCCATGGACTCTTTAAAAAGAGAAACTTTATCAGCATTCCACCACCGAGGGTCGCTGTCTGGGATAGCCTCAATCTCAAGAGTGAACCCTTGGCTTAGTAGCTCAGGTGCTTTAGGTAAAGGCATCATGAAGGTGCGTACTTCAGCGTCTTTATGCAGCCAGGAAAGCCAGTCTGGTCTCAGGCACGAATCCTGTTCGCCTCCATCAATAGGATTTTTTGCTCCTATCAGGAATAACCTTGGGCGGGACTGTGGCACAAAACGTCGGGCGTCCAGAGTGATTGCGTCAACTGCATAACCTAACTCATTAAATTCTTTAACCGCAGCCCTCAAATCTTCTCTGTTATGGGAGGAGGCAAGGCCTGTGACATTTTCGAGGACGATCACCTCAGGCTTGCGTTCATTCATCCCTGCAAGCAAATCAGTAAAACCGAAGAAGGCGGACGATTCCCGGCCTCCCCGCAGGCCGACACGCTTACCCGCCAGACTAAGATCAGTGCAGGGAGAAGAGGCCCAGGCAACATCTGCAGTTGGAAGGTCTTCGCTATTCAGGGTATGAATGTCTGCCAGAAAAAGCTTGTGAGTTTTCCAATGGCCTTCATACATCGATTTTTTGTTCAGGTCATAGTCATTAGACCAAACAGTCTTGATTCCCGCCTGCTCCATCCCAGCTCTCGCCAGGCCGATACCAGCAAAGAATTCCAAAGCGGTCCATTCGGCATCGCCCCGAATCGGTATAATATTCACTCAAAGTCTCCCGTTTTCATGTGCCTATCATCCCACAAAATACTCAGCTAGGTACATACTCTCAGTGGAACCCCACCTTGATTATTTAGCATCTGCAAGATAGCCATTAAACTTCATGGTATGACTATGCGAGTTCGCATTTATGTAAGCCAATATTGTTGAACGAATTTGCTCTAACGGCCAGCGACGAGAGTGTCCGGTAGGCAACGATTTCTGGTCTTCAATCCCCGAAACTGTAAACCAGTTTATCCAACGCCCAGTGGATGTACGGGCGTAGCAGAGCGTTTTGGCAGTGTCTCTGCCACGGTCACCACGATGCTACATTAGCATGGTGATCAATCTGCGGGTGTGGGTCTTGTCATGGGTTTATGAAGCGTTTTATGTATCGGGCATCGTTCGCTACGGAGAAGTAGTGCTACGATCTGCTTCGCTCAGTGCGTGCTGAGTTCCCTCAAACTGTTTTGCTATTCCGAGCATCTCTTTAGGACGATCTGGTGATGAGATTTGGCATTGAATTCGCACAAAAAATTACCATTCCCATGAACAGAAGTTTTGTGATTTAATCATCATGACGGGTAAGTTTTTTCTTAAAATTAAGCTATATCAAAGAGAATGCTTAGCTTGCTAATTAATTGACTTGCAAAGGACCTGATATGCAGTGTTTAGATTTAACATTTGAAGTCATCAGCAATACCAATGCTACCGCCAACTATACGGGTGGTTGCTCTGGAGAACGTAGCGACTGTTGTACTCGTGTATGCACACGAGCTGGTAACGACGAGCAAAACTCAGCGTCGAATTTAGATGCTTGGGAAAAATACTTGGAGGTTAACGCCGGCGTTCTCCAATATTAATCTAAATTCAAAATCGCCCTTGATGGGCGATTTTATTAGGAATATACAATGGACTCCAAAAAATATAAAATAAAAGAAACTGTAGATATTTTCATATCGAGTGAAGATAATACTGATAATGTCAAACTCACATTCCATGTGATGACAACGCGTGATAGATTAGAAATAAAAACCAATAAAAATGTCGCTCGATTTATTGCCAGCCTTGATGGTATAAAAACTATAAATGATATAGTTACTGAGATGGGGTCCCTACGCTCAAAAGATGTCGATAAATTAATTGCTTTTTTACTAAACCAACATTTTATTTATGATGTAAATAACATTTGCGATATTGAACCTCGTTTTTCACGACAAATTACATTTTGGGACGATTTTGTCCTTGAACGACCTGGTGTAGACACTCAACATATTTTAGAGAGCAAAAAGGTTGTTTTATTTGGGTGTGGAGCTGTTGGAGCAAAAATTATAGAAATACTTGTCCGCGCTGGTGTTAAAAATATAGTTTTGGTTGATTATAAGTCCCTTGCAAAGTCAAATGCAGCAAGGCATTGTTATTATAACTATAAGAAAATCGGAAAACCAAAGGTTGATGTCCTGTCAGAATTTTTGAGTTGGATCGATAGTAGAGTAATTATAACAAAACATTTTGAAAAACTTATACCTACTACTAATCTATCCTCTATCATTCCTGATGATACAGATCTGATTATTAATACTTGTGATGAGCCTTATATAGGTCATACTTCTTTAAAACTTGGTCGATATGCACAAGCAAGAGCTATTCCGCTGTATGTATCAGGTGGATTTGACGCCCACTTAATGAGTTCAGGAGAATTAATATTCCCTCCACATACACCCTGTATAGATTGTGCCCAAAATACATTTTCAAAGGCATTAAAAGGATGGAAGCCTGTATATAGCATAGTCAATAATCCTCAACTGGATCTTTCAAAATCTGTCTATGATAATTATATTCCCGGAGGGCCTGGTGGATTAGCAATGATGAATGGTTTTTCAGCTAACCTAAGTTGCATGAAATTAATTCACTTCCTGTTAGATGATTCAGCATTTTCATATGTAAATAGTCGGTATGAATACCTTCCAAACGAAGGCAAAATGACTAATTTTGAATTGGTAAAACAAAGTGGATGCAAAATCTGTAATGAATAATTTTAGACTGCGACAAAGTATTGGTATCGTCGTAAATGATGATACTGTAGAGTTTTTTAAATCAAATATTAGAGAAAGTATAAAAATAAAAATCAGCTTTCCAAATATAGTTGAACTCTTAAAGATGTTTGATGGGCAAACTTCTCTTCAAGAAATTGTAGCAAATTATTCAGGAATCGATATTCAACAACTTGAAAAATTAGCTTTGTTTTTGAATGAAAACAATATAATTATCGTTCAAGATTGCCAATACCCTGCAGAGCTTGTCACTGAACAATATAGAATGATCAATACATTTGAAGACTACTGTCATACCACCAGTGAGGTTTTAGAATGTATAATTAATCTTAAAAAATCAAAAGTAATGATTGTAGGTATTGGAGCAGTCGGTAGTAATGTGGCAACGTATCTTGCTCATTGCAATGTTGGTTCGATAATTTTTGTGGATCACGATAATGTAGATATAAGTAATTTACATCGTCAGTTTTATTTTGAAGATGCAATTAACACTGATAAAAATATGGCGTTACTCAACTCTTTGAAAAAGATATCTCCTGATATTAATATTGACATTATCAATGACATTATCGATGATGATTTTTTTAAAAGAAATATTCTACCCTCTGATATAGATTTGATAATAAACTGCGCTGATGAACCTAATGTGGATTACACCAGTAAAATAATCGCCCTCTTTAGTATGACTCATAATATCCCACATATAGTTGGCGGGGGATATAATCTTCATCAAACCCTTATCGGTCAGACAATTATTCCATTTAAGTCAGCATGCTTTAATTGTTTTAACCTATTTTTGGGAAAAATAAATAGCAAAGACCTTGTCAATGTGAAGAAATTGCACCGGGTAAAACGAAAATTAGGTTCATTTTCACCACTATCAGGTCTGGCTGCAAGCCTTGCAAGCTTGGACGCTATAAAATTACTTGCCGGGAAAGTTGAGCACTTGCAACAAGAAAATAAAAGGGTCGAATTTAGTCTCAGAAGTTTATCTTTTAACGTCCAAGATGTTCCACGTGATCCTGAATGTGATTGGTGTAGAGGAAAGTATGAATAAGATTATTTTTGAGGGAATCGCTACCCATAATTTAAAAAATTTAGATATTACTATACCATTTAATACAATAACCGCTATTTATGGCCGTTCGGGCGCAGGAAAAAGTTCTTTAGCATTTTCATCAATTTATCAATTATGCAAAGATGAGTTTGATGCTGTAGAAAACGGTTATTTGAATGAAAGTGATTATAAAGTTGTAAATTTCAGTGGGTTAATTCCCGCTGTTGCGATACCACAAAGAAACACAAATAACAACCCTCGTTCAACTATATATTCATATCTGAATATAGCTCAAGCTTTGTCATCTTTAAAAATCAAAAGAAACGTAGCAGTACCTAATTATGATAAATTAAAAATAAACAATTATAAAAATGAATGTCCTCACTGCTTAGGCCTTGGCGAGATAGTTAGTGTGGATGAATCTGAATTAATTAATGAAAAATGTAGACTAGATCAAAAACCATTTTTATGTTGGCGGACTGGTGAGTTATCTGATTATTATCACCAATTACTTATGGTCTATTGTGATAAAAATAATATAAAAGTAGATGATACTTTTGATTCACTATCACTTGAAAAGAAAAACCTAATACTATATGGAGAAAGCGCTGAGAAATTATCTTTTAGATTTAAACACAAAGGAAAAACGAAGCAAAGAAGAGCGTTTTATAAAGGCGTAATGTCTTTTGCTAATTCGAATATAGGACGGAGCCAAAACAATTCAAAGTATAAAAAGGAAGAAAATTGCTCATTTTGTAATGGAAGCAGAATTAACCAAGAAACAGCCCAACTTGATGTTTTAGGATTTACATTTGATGATTTTTTACTATCTCCTATATCTGAATTATGTAATACCCTGAAAAAAACTATAGGTGACTCAGTATTAATTAGAGTGTTGTCCGCAATAAATAATATGGGATTGGGATATTTAAATTTGTCTCGTTCAATTCCCAGTCTTTCTGGGGGGGAAATACAAAAACTTATTTTCAGCAGGCTTTTAACATCTAATACAACAGGTATTCTGATTGTTATCGATGAAATATCATCCCAAATTAACCCTGTCGATTTTGAAGATATCTTTCAAAAGTTAAAAAAATTATCAGAAAAAAACACAGTTATTTTAGTAGAGCACTCGCAGTATTTCATAGATCTTGCTGATCAGCAAATCCATGTTGGCAAATACGCTGGTTCTTCTGGTGGGGACATTTGTGAAAAAGAAAAAATTCAGCCGCTAAGGAACCTCAATCCCAAAAATAATATATCTGATTACTATTATTTTGAAGGGCTTAATAAAAATAACGTCATAAATCAAAATATACGTATCCCTAAAGAGTGTGTTACTGTTTTTTCGGGAATCTCCGGATCGGGGAAATCATCTTTAGCTAAAGCTATTTGTAGTCTTACCGATTCAATTTATATAAGCCAAAAATTATCATCATATACAGGACGTTCTACTGTCGCAACTATCACGGATTTGAATAAATTAATTGCAGAATTTTTCTCCGATACAACAAAATTAGATATAGAGTATTTTCTTCCAAACAAACTTGGTGGATGTAAAGTTTGTGAAGGTAAGGGCGTGATAAAATATGAAAGGGGTTTTGAAAAGGATATCTACATATCATGTCATAAATGTGAGGGTAAGCTGTTTGACCACAATATAGATGAAGTAAAGTCTCAGATTAATGGTATGAATATAATAGATGTATATGATACTGAGTTGAAAGAGTTAAGCTCTTTTTTTAATAACACTAAGATTAATACTATTCTTGAAACTATCGATTATCTTGGAATATCACATTTGAAACTTAATAGAAAAACGCAGTCCCTGTCAGGTGGTGAAATGCGTAGAATAAAATTATGTGAAATACTATCTAAGTCCAGAAAAACAAACAAAATATTGTTTATTGATGAACCTGTCGCTGGACTTGATTCTGAGACGGCTTCGAAGGTGCTGAATTTTATATATCAAAAATCTAAATTATTCAATGCAATTGTCATTATAGAGCACAGGCCTGAGGCAGATGACTATGCCGACTTTAAAGTACTAATTGGCCCTTTGTCAGGAAAAGAAGGTGGGAGAGTTATAGAACAAAAGATCATTGAGTCAGTTAGATGAATATAATTAACACACTATCTAATTAGTATGTGCAGTTATGATATTAATTTAATGCAATATAAGGGGTGATATTTTGGAAGAGTTAAGAATTGATTTTTAAATTAGTGTTGTTATATATTTTAATCACATGAGATGAAGACATCTTGTTAAACTTATATACCCATGATCATCAAAGACGGTTGATTGTCTGCAATTGAGATCATGGGCGGTCACCTTTTTAAATTTTTACTGAACGTTATAAAATTGAACTGGAACGTCTGCACAGTTTCTGAGGTGATAAAAGAGTTAATGATTCGATCAAAGCCGTACTTTCGGCTTATGTAGGCTGCAGTTCGTCATGATAATTCCAGTCTACATCTTCACAACATGACCATAGATAACCACATTTATAATCACTAAATTTAGGAAATGACGCAAGTTCGATGGGCCGACTTTCCTTATCACTGACAAATTAGACTGAAGAGCATAGTGTGATTCTGGTAATTATCAAACCAGACAAGTCCGTATTGGATAAGATTACCGAAGGTTTTAAACGAATGTACTGGACATAGCTATCATATGTTTAACTGTTCAGAACGCTGTAAGAAGAACGGAAAATTGAAGTGGACTTATTAACGGATTGCAATAATAATTATCTTGTACAATTCTTTGATAATATTAATCTGGAACTGTGTTCAATGATATTTTGAAATGAACCTCTCTTTACCTCTAACCGGATGGATAGGGTTAAATTAAAAGAATCTACAATTCAAAGTTCGATTTTGACTATTAGTTTACCTACGTGTAAAAACTAACGGGATGCCATGGTATATAAACTTAAATTTATCTTATGCAAAATGATTGATAAAAATGAGAGCTGCAATTTAAGCAATAGTTTTCCATATAAAATATATAGCTGCGATTGTCTAATCTGTTGTAGTAAATGTTGCAGACATTGAAAGAGAAAGACCAGGTTTTTCTTTTCTAACCGAAGGGAAGAAAAGCAAGGGGAAACGGGAGAAGCAAGCGCAGCGGCTTCGCAGAGTTAGCCCTTGCTTCTCTTATAATTGGCATTATTCATTCAAGAACAAGAGGATCTTCGCTTGTACAAGCGAAGCTATAACAAAAACAATCAGTTAATTATTTTAAAAGTATTAAACAAGAACCTATTGACATTCATAAGTTACAAGTTATTTATAATGTATGCCATAAATAAAAAGTTTTATGTCATATGTATCCTGCACTATGTGCAGTTAATGTACTACTTGCCCCATATATGGGGATATTGGAAAGGTTACTTTGTTTTGAAGTAGCCTTTCGTCCTTCAATATTAAAGATTACTTATTGCTATTGCTATTGCTATTGCTATTGCTATTGCTATTGCCAAGTCTAGTCGAATCGAAGAACATCTTTTATCTGAAACGACTCCTAATACCCGGTTAAAGCCACAATATCTCTCGCATACGTAGACCAAAGAAAAATTATGATATTAACTATGTAATTTTTTTTTAGTATTAAGTTGAATAATTAAATACTGGAGAGTTTTCTGTGCACTACCAATTGCTGGTTCATCTGTTCTGCCGCTGATGTTGCTGACTAATCTCCCTTTGACACAGAACTGTCCCTATCTACCAGCCTTTATTCGACTCAATGTCCGGCTGCTGATACGCAGTTATCCCTTCGTATCAATGACTGACACTTAAACGTAATGCTTTGGTTGCTGGCGTATCTGACAGCTTCTTCGGCGTGAAGGTCGTTGTGTAAGTATACTTCTTGGTTTATTTAGGCTATATAAAACCATGACTATGACTTGCTGTTTTCAGTAAGAGTCTTATCATCCAAAGAATTTATTCTAGAAATTCTTTTTAACTCATTAAGATAATCAACCTCGTTTTCTAAGAACCAATGAAGAACTTTAGAGTTGCCAAGTAATTTATTAATATATGACTGGATTATAACGAATTTCAACATATCTGAACCATACTCGGTTTGAAGCTTTTTCGTTTCCTCTGAAGTTGTTGCCATTTCTTGTTCCAGACGAAGTATGGTTTTTTTTATGTCCTTTTTATAGGGAGTGTTTTTCCCTTTATTTACTATCATCGATGCCGGTGTTGCATCCAAGATGCTCATTGCAAATTTTTTACTATAATTATCAAAATTAATCATTGTACCGACTGCTTCAATTTGGCGAATTGGCTTCATTTTCCTCAAAACGTCAAATGTAGCCTTAGGTATAGGTTTATCAGAAAGTTTCGCAATTACACTTGGATCTATGCCGTTCATCACATTAGCTTTATCTTTTATGGCATCAACAGATATGCCTAAAGCAGCACTAAGTTTTTCAATTGATACTTTTGCCAGAGACTTAATTATCATTCTATGTTCTTCAACTACATTTATATGATTCACTTGTTTGTTAGGAGTAAAAGCATCATCTATGCTCGAAAGTATACATGGAGCTTTTTCTATACCTAAGTCTTTTAAAGCCTCAACCCTTAAATGGCCATCAAGTATCTTAGTGACATCTTTATCTTTGTCATAGAACACTATTATTGGTTCAATAATACCTAAGCTTTCGATAGAGGTAACTATTTGATGATATTTATGGCTTCGCTTTACGTTTTCTAATAATTCCTTAGATGGAATTAACTTATTAGTTTCTAGGTAAATAAAATTATCGCCAAAACGTATCTGAATCATTTTGATACCTCTTTGTTTACTGGGTTCAATATCTGAGATGGTAGTTCTGAAAGATTCTCTTGTTCAAGTATATGTTGAAAGCTTTTATTCATCATTATGATGTTAAAAATCTCATTTACTATTAGTAGATTGGTTTTTATGAATTTTGAGTTGTTATAAACAGATTTATGTTCAGCGATACTATTTTCATAAAGCTCAATCAACTCCTCTGCAGTCATCCTTTTTGATGGTTTGTGATAATAAAATCCGGCTGCTTTTGCACCTTTATTCCCAACTGTTCTTTGATTTAGAATGTGTTTTATCTTTATAATGTCCCGACTTTTTATTAATTTTTTATCATATGCTTCGGTAAGAATATCTTGTGCTTCCTCAGTTTCACATCTTGCAAATTGCACTGCGAGATACAGAGGCAAATTACCCCGTTCGACTGCTGAGAGAAGTTTATGCTCTCCCTTATCAAGTAGCATATTAATACTGCTCACCCAGTTCGATGAATATCCAGTAATCTCACTTATTTCGGAGTCTGAAAGTCCTCTGATTTTCATGTCTTTAATCACCTGTAATAACTCATTAGAACGTGGTCTTCTCCTTGCAATGTTTTCAACTAAACTCATAACGTAAGCATCTTCTTCTGATACATCTCTTACAATTGCTGGAATAATAGTTTCACCTAATGCAACGAGAGCCTCTATTCTCCCTTGACCACAAATTAAAGCATATTTGAAATCGTCTTCATCAATAGCTCTTACGCTTATAGGCTTGCTTAATCCTCTTTTTTTTATGCTTTCCTTTATTTCTTCATGCACTACCTTATTTCTTGTTCGTGGGTTAAGAAATTTTATTTTTGCAATCTCAATTTGAATTATTGGGAATTCATTTTTTTCAGGCAGCATATAGTTCCCTCACTTTCATGCGAGTAATAATTTGTAGAAGTTTATCAAGATTATCAAATCTATAGAGATCTAATCGAATGTTGTTTGTTTCCGTCATGCACATTTTACTATATTCGTTTTCAATCTTTGGTATGATATAAAAATCAAGAGGTGAAATATTTTGTGAATTCATTCGTATAACAATTGTTATGTCTGCTTTCTGTGAGTTATCAAACCGGACTTTCCATCTAAGTTTACCTGATTTCATATGTATGCATTTAGTAACAAGGACGGAAATTAAAAACTCATCATTGATGTAAAGCATTGGGGCATATTTATACTCGTCTATATGACAGTTGCTTTTTAAAATTTCACCCTTAAAATCCTCAATTATCTCTGAGTAAAATGATCTTAGTGCTTCATTTATTTTGAGATAGCTGTAATCATGTTCTGGCTTATAACCAATCAAAGTATATGCTCTCAAAAGACCACCGAATCGGGTTCTATAAACAGAAGATGAAGGGCCTGTGTCATCTTCATCAATGATAAAGCCTGATAGTTTTCCATTAGATTCTAATTTTTGTTTTAGTTTTTCTAACAGATCTTCATTCGTCAAATGAATGGATCGGAGCTGAATTATTTCTTGAGCTTTATTATATTTTTTCTTTGAAATAATAGGTTTATATGCCTTGTCACATCTAACCCATTCATGTTTGGGGTTTTTTACAAGCCTACTTTTTAGTTTAGATGAGGTTTTGTTATATATGTTGTTTCCAATATATTTTTCATTTGTCAAAATTTGATGTATTTTTGCACGAGTCCATAATGTTCCATTTTCTGCAGGTATGTTCTGTTCATTTAATCTCTCAGCAATAATAAATTCTGGAACGTTATTCTCTATAAAGAGATCATAGATTCTATTTACAATTTTTATTTCATTTTTTGGTCCCGGAATTAATATTACCCTATCTGTTTGAATACTCTTTCTTTTGCGGAAACTTAATATTTCTTTAGCTATGCCATTTTCGTCTACTAAAAGACGTCTTAGCCCATAACCAGCCATACCGCCTTGATGATAACCAAGCTTTATTAAATTTACTTGCCCTATAAATACCTTTTCAGATAAATTCCTGCTGTGATATGCAGCACTAGATCTTTTTATATTCAGTATAACAGAGGACTCTAAAGGGAAATCTTTAGTGGGTATAGGTTCGGAACAATATATAAGATCTACACCATTTCTCTCAAATAGAAAGGAATAATATGCAGCTTCATCACTATTTTGAAAACGACCAAAACGGCTCACATCATAAAATAATACAGCCTGTATATCTATTTTCTTTTGTTCTACATCGCTAAGTAACTGCTGCAAAGAATGCCTGCCTACGATACTGACTCCGCTCTTACCTGCATCATCGTAGGTATAAGCGATTTCCATATTGTTCTTTTCAGCATAATCTTTGATAAATTCGGACTGATTATGTAAAGAATATTGCTGATGGTCGGTAGACATCCTCAAGTACTGTGCGACCCTAACTCTATGATTTTTGTCATTTTCGCTAGCCATGCACGAAACCTCATGGATGATTCAATACAATGTAGAGGATAAAATTGATCAAATTTTAACCGAATTCAACTGTTTTATCATTGATTAGAGCGAATTTGGTAGATCTTCGAGGTGTATGATAATCGAGAAGAGATGTGAATTATTTAGCTGATATGACCGACAGCTTTCGTTATTTGGCCTCAAGGTACCCATTTGTAAATGGCTATGCTTAGTCCACATAGGTTAATGGTGTGATCATTAATTCTTCAAATAAATCAAGATAGTTAACCCATCATGGAAGAGTTATGCGGCAATAACTTTGTATTTTTGAGACGAAACATAGTCACTCCACCATTGCATGAGAACCACACGTTCTGTGAGATACTCTGCACGATTGTAGGCTGCAATTATTTCATCTTTTTTCGAGTGGGCAAGGGCGGCTTCTAAGACATCAGTTCTAAACTTGCCACACTCCTCAGCAGCCGTTCTGGCGATTGATCGCATACCATGAGCTACAAGCTCACCTCCGAAGCCCATACGGATTATAGCCGCATTAGCTGTTTGTTCATGCATGTGATTGAGTGGAGCTTTGATACTGGGAAAAACCCACTCTCTATGCCCGCTGATGGCTTTCATTGAATCCAAGACTCGCAAAGCTTCTTTGCTCAGTGGAACTTTGTGAGGTTTCTTCATTTTCATAAACTCCGCTGGGATGTTCCACATGCCGGTTTCTATATCAATATCTGACCATCTTGTGCGAACAGCTTCACCAGGGCGAACCCATGTGAGAAGTTGCCACTCAATCAGTAGCCTTGTTTCTAAACGGACAGAAGCATTGTTTAGAGCAACCAGGAAGCGGGGGAGTTCGGAAGGGGGTAATGCTGGCATATTCTGTTTTTTTGGCTTGCTGAACCGTTGCCCCAGGTTGTCAGCCGGATTGAATTCTATGAGTTCTTCTGTTGCTGCATAGCGGAAAATTTCATTCAGGCGGGATATGATGCGGCGAAGTGTTTCAAGGACACCTCGTTTTTCTATGGGTTCTAAATGCTGTTTAAGCATTTTAGGGCGAATCTCCTTAATGGGGGTATCACCCAACGTTGGAAAGATATTTCTCTCTAGGCTTCGCCAGATGTCGTTAGCATGATCCTGGGAGATGCCTGACGTTTTGACTTTCTCATCAAGCCACTTCTTGGCTACTGCTTGAAATGTATGTTCCGTGGCATCCTTAAGGGCATTGGCTTTGTGGGTGTTATGAACTTGTGGGTCTATACCATTTGCAAGCAACGACAAGTACTCATCACGTAAAGCTCGTGCCTTCGCAAGTGTAAGGTGAGGATAGGTTCCTAAGCTCACCTTAGTTCGCTTTTTGGTCACAGGCACTGCATATCTGAAATACCAATTTTTCTTTCCTCCCTTCGCCAGGGGGGCGATTCGCAGGAGCAAACCATCGCCGTCAAAAAGGTTAACCTCTTTCTCGGCAGGTTTGGTGCTTTTGATTTCAGTGTCAGTGAGCTTTTTAGCGATTTTTGCCATGTTTGGGACCCTCATGTTTTGGACCCTTTGTGTTGGGTCCCAAAAAGGGTGCCATAACGAGTAGATTCTAGCAATTCTCGATAGACTACTATAGACGTAAAAAAGCCCGCAAGGCTGGTTCCATGCGGGCTTGATAGACTTCACTGAACTTCAATATATCAAAAATTGGTGGAGCTGGCGGGAGTTGAACCCGCGTCCGAAATTCCTACATCCTCGGTACTACATGCTTAGTCAGTCTTTACATTCGCCTGGCACCTGCGGACAGACACGCCACTACCAGACTAGCCTGATTAGATTTAACGCTTCAACCCCAGGCAGGGCCTCCACGCGATCTCTTTTGGGTTTGACCTCTCTTTGATCCCCGTCTTAAGAGCGGAAGCTAGGGAGAGAGGGCTCAGAGCAGGTTATTAAGCTGCTAAAGCGTAGTTTTCGTCGTTTGCGACTATTTTTTTGCGGCTTTTTACGAGGCCAACCGCCCCTCGGCATGCACCTTGGGTTTCGCGAATCCCGTCGAATCCAGAATCAGCCCCAATGTGTTAGGACAAGTATAACAGACTTGTGACACGCGTGACCAGCCCCCGCAACCCCTAATCCTCAAGGATTTAGCGCTCGCGCAGCGCTTCTTTTGCGCGATTAAACGGTTTGATTAAATAGTCGACGATGGTTTTTTCACCTGTTTTTATATCCACTGTGGCAATCATGCCCGGTACGATGGAGAAATGGCGTCCCAGTTTGTTCTGTAAGAAGTCCTGATGGGTGCGGATAAACACGCGGTAATAGAAGATTTCCGGTTTCACTTTATCCTGAATGGTGTCCGGTGAGATGGTTTCGACTACGCCCTCCAGACCGCCGTAAATGGCGTAGTCATAGGCGGTTATCTTCACCAGCGCCCGCTGGCCGGGATGGATGAACGCGATATCACGCGGCGACAGGCGGGTTTCTATCAGCAGATGATCGTCCAGCGGTACAATCTCCATCATCTCGCCGTTGGGCGGGATAACGCCGCCAATGGTGGTGACCTGGATATTTTTCACAATACCGCGCATCGGCGCGCGTACGGTCAGGCGGGTCACGGAATCCTCGCGTCCTTTTAAAATAGCCGCCAGCATATCCACTTCGGCGTTAGCTTTTGACAGCGCTTCCCGCGCCTGCACGAAATATTGTGAGCGCAGGTCGGTGATTTTTAATCCCAGATCGCTTTTTTGGCGTTGCAGGCGCAGCACTTCTACGTGGCTGGCGGCACCGCTTTTCTCCAGTCGCTGAGTAATGGCCAATTCTTTATTTACCGAGACCAGCGCATCCTGCAGTTCCGCCATTGAATCCGCAAGCTGCGCGCGGCGGCTTTTATACAGGCGAGTTTCGGAGGCGATGAGATCCGGCCAGGCGCGCAGTGAATCGGGAAAGACCAGCGGCAGATCGTTAACTTCGGCATTGAGCCTTGCGCTGGAGGCCAGTGAGGCGCGATAACGGGCGGCGCTCTCCCCAACGTTGGACTCTGAACGGGTGGGGTCGAGACGAGCAACAATTTGATTAGCCTGGACTTTATCTCCCTCGCGGACCGTCAGTTCGGCGAGAATACCGCCATCCAGTGATTGCAAGACTTGTTCACGCGAGCTGGGGATCACTTTCCCGCTGCCGGTTGAGACTTCATCCAGCTTACCGAAATATGCCCAGATACCCAGGACGGCAAACAACAGCGTGCTGAGCAGAATAATGCGGCTGGCCCCGGAAAAACGGTGCTCGCGGCGGATATCGAGGTCGTCCATGGCGGCATCATGCGGATTGGTTTTCATTTTTCCACTCCCGACCGTGGGTAGGGGCAGGTGCCCGGCTCGCATTCAACGCCTGCGCTTTCGGGGCATCCATGACCAGTTGACCTTCTTTCAACACCACCACGCGTTCGACCAGTTCCAGAACCGGTACGCGATGGGTGGCGACAATCAATGTGCGGTTACCCAACCACTGGTTGAGGCGCTGAATAAATTCCCGCTCGGTATGTTCATCCAGCGAGGCGCTGGGTTCGTCGAGCAGCACGATATTGGGCGATCGCAGCAGCATTCTAGCCAGCAGGATCGACTGCCGTTGTCCACCGGACAAACCGTTGCCGCCTTCCATAATGGGATGCGCCAGCCCTTTGGCGAGCTGTTTAACGAAAGCAGCCGCGCCGCTGACCTCCAGCGCTTCGAAGATCTGCGCGTCGCTGGCGTGCGGCGCACCGAGGGTCAGGTTCTCGCGTAGGGTGCCGAAAAACAGTCGCGCATTCTGGCTGAGAAAACCGATGTTGCGGCGTAAATCGGCCATATCGATTTGCGCCAGACTCAGGTTATCGAGCCGGACATCGCCCTGGATAATCTCCACGCCGCCGGCCATGGCCTGTAGCAGCGTTGATTTTCCGGCACCGTTACGCCCGAGGATCGCCACCCGTTCGCCGGGCATGACCTCCAGGCGCGAGATCCGTAGTGGAACGCGCTGATCGTCACTGTGGTAGCGAAAGTGTGCGTTCTCAAACAGATAATGGCCGTGAAAAATCTCCTGATGCACCCGGTCTTCGTCGTACTGCGTTTCGGTGGGAAGCTGCATGATGCTGTCTAATCCCATCTTCGCCGCCTTAACCTGTTGCCAGCGGGCCAGCACGCCGCACAGATTAGCCATCGGGGCAATCATTCTGGAACCGAGCATTGAAGCCGCCACCACGGCGCCGGTGGTCATCGTGCCTTCAATGACCATCGGCGCACCGAACATAATGATGGCGGCGTAGACCAGGCTTTGTACCGACATGCCCCAGCCAATCAGCCCTTGAGTCAGCTTACGCGTGCGTAGCCCTGACTCTCCGGTAATACGGATATAGCTGTTCCACTGCTGTAAAAAGCGGTTTTCCGCCTGCATCAGCTTGATGTCTTCCAGCCCCTGGACGCTTTCGACCAGCACCGCGTTGCGCAGGGTGGATTCATGGGCAGCCTGGTTGGCAAGCACAGCCAGCTTCTTCTGTAACAGCAAGCCAGGCAGGATCATCAGCAGGGCCGCGACGGGTGCAATCCACGCCAGCGGCGGGGCGATAAATGCCAGCACCACGATAAACAGAAAGAAAAACGGCAGATCGACAATGGTCGACATGGTCGAAGAGGTGATCATCTCGCGAACTTGTTCCAGCTCGCGCAGTTGAGAAATAAAGCTCCCCGTCGAGCGGGGGACGGCGCTGTTGCGCAGCCGCAATGCGTGGCTAAACACGCGATCGGAAATGCGCATATCGGCGCGTTTGCCGAGCAGGTCCATTATGTGGGTACGCGCTTCGCGCAGCAAAAAGCCAAACAGCACCGCCACCAGAACACCGGTAGAGAGAACATACAGCGTTGGATAAGACTGGGCGGGGATCACCCGGTCATAGACCTGCATGGAAAAGATAATCCCGGCGAGCGACAGGACGTTAATCAGAAAGGCGGCAATCATGACCGGCAGGTAAGGGCGGATGTCCTTTAACACCAGTTCGCGCATCCAGTCGGGCTTGAAGCGCGAAATATAGCGGTCTACCCGACTGTCCTTCAGCGCCGACAGCGGGCGCAGCGCGGTAATGCTCACGATCTCCGGCAGAAGTTCTGCAATCGTTAATCTGTTACGCTGGCCCTCTTCGGCGATGATGAAAACATCTAACGTATCTTCGCCGTTGAAATGTTCTATTACCATCAGTTGGCCGTCGCGCAGTTCCGCCACCACCGGCAGGCGCCATTGACCGAACGCCTGCGCGGCGGTATTCAGCGCATGAAATGACAGTCCCGCCTGACGCGCCAGTTGCGACAGGGCCGTGGCCCGGCTTTTTCCCGCAAACCATGGGGCGTTGGCCTGGATTGCGCCGGGAGAACAGGCCACGCGATAGTGATTGGCAATATGCGTCATCGCCTGCGCCCACTGGCTCAGGGCGTGTTCGCCAATTACATCATCCGCATGTGAATCGAGGTCGCTCATAGCTTGATCTCCACCGATTGAATGCTGCGATTATTTAAGGCGAACGCCTGGCGAAGCGAGCCGGTGTTATAGAGACAGTTCAACTGGAGCTGGCGCAGCTGGTTTTGAGTCTGGAGTTCAGCAAAACGGGCCTGATACACCTCTTGCTCGGCGTTAAGCACGTCGAGCAGCGGGCGCGAGCCAAGGTCCAGATATTGCTGTTGATAAAGCTCGCGCGTTTGTTCGCTCAGCCGCTGTTGGCGACGTAGAATTTGTAGGGCGGTGGCGAGGCTCATCGCCTGGCTGCGGGACTCCAGTAATTTCTGCCGTACTTCGAGTCGGGTGCGCTGGATGGAGTATTGTGCAGATTCTACCGCATGGCTGGCGGCGTTGCGTCTGGCGGTGAGTCCGCCTCCCTGATACAGCGGCATCTCAACTTTTACCCATGCAGAATACTGGGTTTTGTCGAGTACCTCATGGCTGGGGTATTTGTCGTTGAGATAGTGCTGAACCGACGGCTCCAGAGAGATGGTGGGCGTCATCTGCGCGTTGGCGTAATCGAGATTTGCCTGCGCTACATTCGCTTGTGCCCAGGCCGCCAGGACCGCGGGAACCAGTTTATCGTCCGGTTTGACTACATCACAGCTGCTGTCCAGTTTGACCGGGAATTCATTGCTGATGCCGTTAAGCGAGTTCCAGCCGAGGAAGCTCATCAATGTGGCCTTGCTGCTGTCGAGATTGGCCTGATATTGCGCCAACTGAGAACGTGCAGACTCGATACGCGCATCGGTTTGCACCACGTCTGACAGCGAGGTTGCCCCTTCATCATTGCGTTGACGGGTCAGTCGACCAATGCCGTTTAAGGCGGTGAGCTGCTCTTCGGCGGCGTCCACCATTTGCTGCCACGTCTGCACCTGGACTATCGCGTTGGCGGTGGCGTGGGCGATGGTATCAATACTGAGTAGCACATTCGCCTGCTGTTGCGCGGCTCCGGCGGTCTCGGCGCGGACCTGGCTTGCCACTTTGCCGAAGTCGTACAGCATTTGCGATACCGAAATCACCAGCGCCGGGCTAAAGCCGTGGTCGGTGTAGGTATTGCTGTAACCGTTGTTCATTCCGGCAGAAACCTGCGGGTAATATTTTGACTTCGCCACGTCGATTTGCTCGTTTTGCGAGAGCAGTTTGCCGATGGATTCACGAATAGAAGGATGCCAGCTCACGGCACGACTCACCGCGTCGTTGAGCGTCAGGCTACCGGGAGCGGCAGCGCTCAGCGGCAGATCGGCAACCGCGCCGTCCAGCGAGGGAAGCATCTGGCTAGTGGCCAGTCCTTCCGGCGTAATAATTTGCGGTTCATCTTCGGCATTCACCCGCAGGGTACAGAACGTTAATGCCAGCAGTAAGGCAACAGGCGCGACATTTCTCATAGATTATCCCTTACAAAATACGGCAGCGACGACTGTTATTGCCCCGGATGTCATCGCATCCGGGGCTGTAGTTATGGCGCTTTAACGCTATATGTTCACTTCAGGGCACAATGTGATTTTGTTGCACCAGCTCGTCGAGCGTGGTGTGTACGTTCTCCAGCGTGATGAGATTGGTTGAGTGATAAGTGTTGCCCGTACCGTCACGGTCGATGGCAATAACCGTGTTGTTACCGCTGGTGGTAACGGTGAGGTAGTTGCCGAGCGTCGCGTTCTGCCCGTTCCAGCCCACCAGCAGGTCACCGATATCGATTTTGTCACCCTGGGCCAGCGAGAAGTTGGTCCAGGTGTCCGCTGTTCCGTTACCGCCGGTAGCGTCGTTGGCATTGAGCAGGTGATAAATCAGCGTATCGCCGTAGGCGCTGCCAGTCAGGCGATCGGCATCGACGGTACTCACCACTTGCGGATTCATATTGATGGTCAGCGTAGCGGTATCGGTATGGCCATTCAGGTCGTTAAGGGTGTAGGTAAATGTCTCTTTGGTGACGATGGTGGAGAGCGAGACATCGCTGTTGAGGGCATAGGTGTAATGACCATCAATGCCAATGGTCAGTTTGCCGTACAACCCGTTAATGATGGCGCTGGTCGTGCTGCTCAGCGGATCCAGCGTGGCGGCGCTGCCGCCCGTGCCATTCACCGTTAGCAAGGTATGCACGCTGGCAATATGGTCTCCGTCATAAATATTGCCGGTGACGCTGTTCGCTGTGGAAGTCTCGAAGTTTTGCAGGTCGATTATCGTGCCTTTCACGCTGGGGGTGATGGTGATATTCCCCAGCCCCAGAGCCCCGACGCTGCCGGTATAGTCGAGGCGATAGTTGCCGGGGTGCAGTACTACCCCGGTGAGGGCAATATCAATATTGCCGCCAATCAGCAATCCGCCATTGAATGAGTTACCGGCAATCTTGACGTTGTTACTGTCATACAGCGCCCAGGTGACGGTCAGTCCGCCCAGCGTCAGACCTGAAGCGACGTTAAAATGCAGTATGGCGTTTTGCACCGCCGTTCCCGTCGCGACTTCAATGACGCCAGTACCATTTTGTGAGGTGGGTGAAAGGAGTTGGGCGCTCCAGCTGGCGTTCCCAACGCTGTTGTCGGTAAACGATCTGGATGTATCGGCCTGGGTGGTGACCGCCATCTGGCTGCTGATGTCGTTTACGGCATCCAGCGCCTGTGGGGTTGCCGTAATGTTCAGCGACGCGCTGCCGGTATCGCCGTTTGGTGCTTTGACCTTATACACGAAGCTGTCCGGCGTATTGATACCGTCTGCGCCCAGTCCGCTTCTCAGCGTGTAGGTATAGTTCCCTTTCGCATCAATAGTCAGTGTGCCGTACTGTCCGTTAATGGTGGTAGTGCCTGTTGTGTTAACGGTGACACCGTTAACTTCGGTGATAACGGTATTAGCCGGAGCCGAGTCGTTGGCCAGCAGATTTCCATTGGTAGCTGCACTCAGACTGTCGACTGCGTAGGTGTGATCGGTCTGAATATTCAGGGTATAGCTGGTCAGCAGCGTCAGGCCGCCGGAAGCGTTAAGCAGGAACAGATAGTCACCGCCCGGCAGTGTAATGGTATACGCTGGTGAGCTGCCGCCCAGCAGGGCGGTGACCCAGTTCGGCTGTACCCGGTACTGCTCATACTGCTGAATAGACTCGTTGAAGCGGTAGACATAGAGATCAAAGCCGCCCAGCGTTACGCCAAGTACGTTGGCCTGAACCGTGATCGTTCGTGTCGCGCCGTCATCAACGTTGAATTTAATCGGGTTGGTCAAACCGTTGACCAGGCTGACATCCAACAATTGTCCCAAACCAACGCTGGCGAGCGTGAAGCCGGTTTGTTGTGATGGATGGTTGTCGACTGCGATGACCTGCGTCCCGTAAGTCAGCGCAGCCACATCGTCTGCCGCCGTTACCGTGCTGGTGGTTGGGGCCTGACCCAGCGTGACCACCAGTTTTGCCGAGGAGTGATCGCTGCCATGCGTTAGCGTGTAGGTGAAGCTTTCGGAACGTCCATACACTGAGATTGACGTATTGGTCAGAGTATAGGTGTAGCTACCATTCTGATTGATATGCAGGGTGCCGTATTTTCCCTGCACATCAATGCCGCCCGCCGGGATATTCACAACGTTGCCGTTACCGTCAGTGATGGTGGTGACCAGCGTGCCGGAAGGGGCGTTATCCTGCCCATTGGCGGGATCGGTATCGGTGATGATATTGCCAGACTCGGTAGTACCACCGGTGATGGTCCCTGCGCTGGCTTTTACTACCGAGACATCAAGGCTGGTGTATGCCCCAGTCGCCAGTAGGTTGGTGTTGTAGCTGACCACGCGGTAATCCCCGCCAGTCAGTCCGCTGTAATTGAGCGTTACGCCCGAGGCGCCCAGGGTGAGCAGGCTGGCAAAGTCTGGTTTCCCGGTATCCACCACCGTTACCCAGGCATTCAGCGCGGTGTCGAAGCGCTGGATGACGACTTCAAGCGTGTTTAATAGCGATAGCACCACGCCGGTCGCTGCGGCATTGATTGTAATGGATCCGCTGCCGCCAGAAGCGATGCTGAAATTGACGCTTGCTGTATCGTTCCCCAGCACGTTGGCGACATTTCCCAGCGCATTGACCAACAGGAAACCATAATCGCTTTGATGCTCGGTGCTGACGGTGACATCGGTTTGTAGAGGCAGACTGGTGACATTGTCTTCAGCCAGCAGCGGCAATACCGGCGCGATAGCGCTTGTTGGCAATGAGGTATTTCCCGCCGCATCGGTCGCCGTGGCGGACAGCGACTGACCCTCAATCTGGCGAACCGGCAGGTTGACGCTGTAGACACCGCTGCTGTTGGCGATTGCCGTCACGCTGGTGCCGCCCGGAAGAGAGATGGTAACCGTGCTTCCCGCTTCGGCGACGCCGCTGATGGTACCGCCATCGGCGCTGATCAGTATCGTTGGCGCGGTCGGCGGCGTGGTATCCACAATCACGCTGAACGAACCGGACACCCCGCTTACGCCGTTGGCGTTTGTTGCCGTGGCGGTAAACGCGTGGTTACCTTCGCTGAGCGCGCCGGATGGGGTAAAGTTCCAGAGCCCGTTACTATCTGCGGTCGTACTACCCATGAGTACGCCGTTGTTGTACAGATTGATGATGGTGTTAGCCTGCGCCGTTCCGCTAAGGGCTGGACGGGTATCATTGGTGGTTTTACCTGCCGCGACCAGACCTGTAATTGTGCCCACGTCGTCAAATACGCTGGCAATAACCGGCGCAGGCGGTACGCCAGTAAACGGTGCCAGCACGTTACCCGCTGTGCCGATGTTGCCTGCGGCATCCTGTGCGCTGACCAGCAGCGTTTGCCCACTGATTTGCGGTGGGCTCAGCGTGAAGGTGAAATTACCGGAGGCGTTGGCTGTTGCGGTACCAAGTACGGTTCCGCTGCTGGAGGTGATGATCACCGTACTGTTCGCTTCGGCAACGCCGGTCAACGTGGTGCCGTTGGCGTTGACCGCCAGACCGGTTGGAATACTCGGTGCGACGGTATCGACCACAATTGCGGAGGCAGACGATAGCCCGCTGGTATTACCTGCGGTGTCTGTTGCTGTGATGGTGAAGGAATGCGTCCCCTGACCCAACGCCGTAGGTGGCGTGTAATTCCAGCTGCCGCTGCCGTCCGCCGTTACGCTGGTTACAAAGGTGCCGTTATCATAAATATCGACCCGAGCGTTGGCTTCCGTGGTGCCGTTTAACGTTGGGCGTGCGTCGTTGGTTGGCTGATTATTGCCAATCGCCCCGGTGTTTGGTCCGACATCATCAACAATACTGCTAATTGATGGCTGCGTTGGTGCAGTGGTGTCGACCACTACGCTAAAGCCTGCCGTTGCGCCGCTGGTGTTGCCCGCCGCATCGGTTGCGGTGACGGTGAAGGTGTGCGATCCATTCGCCAGCGGCGTGGTTGGGGTAAACGACCAACTGTTATTGCTTTGCACCAGCGTGGTACCCAACAGGGTGCTGCCGTCATAGATGCTGACGGTGCTGCCCGCTTCGGCGGTACCGTTGAGCGTTGGTCGGGCATCGTTAGTCAGTTGCCCGTTGCTAAGCCCCGCGTTGAACACACCGCCTGCGACGTCATCCACCACCGAGGTCAGGAGCGGCGCTGACGGCGCGATCGTGTCAACGTTGATAATAAATTCGCTTGAGGTGGGGCTGACGTTCCCGGCGGCATCCGTGGCAATGGCGGTAAAGACATGCTGGCCGTTGCCCAGTGTGGCAGGCAGATATTCCCAGGTGCCATCTATTGCCGCTGTCACCGTCGCCAGCAGCGTGCCATTATCGTAGATGGCTACCCGGGCACCGGCTTCCGCCGAACCGTTCAGTACGGGACGAGTATCATTGGTGTAAGCGCCGTTCGACAGCGTTCCGGTTCCCGGCACCACGTCATCAAAAGCCTGGATAATCGTTGGCGCAAGCGGGGCAACAGTATCAACAACGATGTTAAATCCAGCGGACGTTGAGCTAACGTTTCCGGCTGCGTCGGTTGCTGTCACCGTCAGCGTGTGGTTGCCGTTGCTCAGCGCTGTTCCCGGCGTGAAGCTCCAGGCGCCTGTACCATCCGCTGTGATTGAACCGATAAACGATCCGTTATCGTAAATTCTCACCGTGGAATTGGCTTCAGCCGTACCGCTAAGCGTCGGGAGCGTATCGTTCGTGGCCTGACCGTTATTCAGATTACCGGTCAGCGGGCCGACATCATCTGCAACCTGAGTAATCACTGGTGCTGCCGGTGCTTGTGTGTCGACGGTGTAGGTAAAGCCGCCTGAAGGCAGACTGGTATTGCCTGCGCTATCTGTCGCCGTGACGGTCAGAGTATGCAGGCCGTTACCCAATGCCGTTGAGGGCGTAAAATTCCAGGTTCCGCCTGCGCCGACAATGGTGGTGCCAATGGGCTGACCATCGCTCAGGACAGTAATGGTCGCGCCAACTTCACCCGTACCGCTGAGCGCCGGGCGACTTTCGTTACTGATTTGCCCGTTGGAGATTGGCCCGGTTGTCGGCGCGGTATTGTCCTGAACGGTCAGAATTACTGGTGCAGACGGGGCAACTGAATCGACCAAAACGGTGAATGAGGCAGAAGCTCCGCTGGTGTTGCCCGCCGCATCCGTTGCGGTCACCGTAAAGATATTTTCCCCCTGCGCCAGCGCGTTTGTTGGGGTGAAGCTCCAGCTACCGGAGCCATCTGCATTTGCGGTGCCAATGATCGTTCCGTTACTACGAATGGTGACAATAGCATTAGCTTCGGTCGTGCCACTTAGTGTTGGTTGGGCATCATTGGTCAGTTGGCCGTTGGTCAACAGCGTGCTTCCCGGCTGATCGTCGATGACCGAGGTAATACTTGGCGCGGCGGGCGCCAGCGTATCGACAACTACGACGAACGGTGGCGCTGCCGGGCTGATGTTGCCCGCACCATCCGTGACGGTGGCTGTCAGCGAATGGCTTCCTTCACTGAGCGCAGGCGCTGGCGTAAAGCTCCAGTTACCGCTGGCGTCGCTGGTGGTTGTGCCAATCACTGTGCTGCCATCCCGGATGGTGACAATTGAATCTGCCTCGGTAACGCCCGTGAGCGTCGGGGTGTTATCGTTGGTTGACTGTCCGGACGTCAGGTTTTGAATGGTGCCAACGTTGTCTGTGACTGTGACAATGGAGGGGGCATTCGGAATTAAAGTATCAACAATGATCAGAAAATCAGCGGAGGCATCGCCTTGGTTGCCAGCAGCATCGGTTGCGCGAGCGGTAAAGAGGTGATTGCCTTCTCCCAGCGCGTCTGTCGGGGTAAAGCTCCAGAATCCGTTGCTGTTTACCGTGGTTGTGGCATAAGCGATACCGTTATCGTAGAGGGTGATGGTTGCTCCTGCTTCGCCGGTTCCGTTTAAGGTCGGGCGTGAGTCATTGGTAATTTGTCCTTTATCCAGCGGTCCACTGCCGGGTGAAACGTCATCGATAATGCTGGTGATGAGCGGTGCCAGCGGCGCGGTGGTGTCGATGGTAATGGCATAATTGGGTGACTGCCCGCTGGGTATTGAGTTGACGGTTTGTGACACTGCGAAGTTATAGGTTGTGCCGTTAGTTAGCGGGGTGAGCAACTGATAACTCCAGGCGCCGGAAACCGCATCGGCGGTGACCGTGGCGATAGACGCGCCATTTTGATAGATAGTCACTGTAGCCCCAGCCGTGGCGGTTCCTTGCAACCGCGGTAAAGTGTCGTTGGTGGTTTTTCCGCTGCCGATTTCGCCCATGCCGGGGGCTACGTCATCCACGATCTCAAGAGTTGGCGGGTGTGGAACGCTGGAGGTGGCAGCGGTAAACGGGGTGGGATTGCTCTGGTTACCCGCGGGATCCTGGGCGATGGCATTCAGTGCCTGACCAGCCGTTTGCGCTGGTGAAATTGTGATGACGTAATTTCCTGAACTGTCTGCGATCCCCTGACCGAGAACCGTTGTTCCGCTGCGAATAATGACGGTGCTGCCTTCTTCGGCCGTACCACTAACCTGTGTGCCATCAGGGTTAACGCTAGTAACAATTGGGTCGCCGGGAGGCAGCGTATCAATCTTCAATATCACCGGATTGCCTGCCGCCAGCACGTTACCCGCGGCATCTTTGGCACCGAACGTTAGCGTATGGGTGGCATTTGGTGTCAGAGGAACATCCACACTCCAGGTGCCGTTCGCGGCAACGGTGGCCGTGGCAATTGCAACAGGATTGCCACCCTCATAAATGAGCACGGTACTGCCCGGCGTGCCGCTCCCGCTTATCGTCGGGGTGGTATCGTCCGTCACGCTGTTGTTGGTCAGTGAGCCGGTAATGATCCCGACGTTATCCTGAATATCCGTTACCTGCGGCTGGGTCAGCGTTGTGGTGTTAACCGTAAACGAGACGCTGTTTGAGCTGCCGCTGGTATTACCTGCCGGATCGGTGGCGGTGGCGGTCAGCGTGTAGCTGCCGTTTGCCAGCGCCGTTCCGGGAGTAATACTCCAGACGCCGCCAACGACCGTAGTGGTGCCGATCACCGTACTGCCATTGTACAGGGTGATGGTATCGCCGTCTGTGCCGGTTCCGCGAATAGTCGGGGTTGTGTCGTCGGTTACCGCGTTGGGGGCGAGGTCGCCCTGGAAACCGCCGACGTTATCATTGGCGGCGATAATAACCGGAGGAGCAGATGGCGTAGTGTCGATTTCCAGGTTAGTCGCCACTGATGGCTGGCTAACGTTGCCAGCCGGATCGGTTGCGGTGACGGTTATCTGGTAACTGCCTGGGGCGACAGGGGCGGGTGGCGTAAAGCTCCAGGTGCCGTCTGCGCCAACCGTTGCCGTACCTTGCAATGGTGGAGTACCGCTAAGATAAATGGTAATCAGATCGCCGGCGCTTCCCGTGCCGCTAAAGGTTGGCGTGGTATCGTTGGTGATACCGTTAGTGACGATCCCCGTGATCGGATTGGCGTCGTCAGTGATGGTTGGTGGTTCGGGTTTCACTGGTGGTAGATTATCCACCGTCAGCGTAAAGCCAGCGGATGGGATCCCCACGTTGCCTGCTACGTCAGTCGCCGTGGCGGTGAATTTGTGCGGGCCATCCAGAAGCGGAGTGTCTGGGATAAATGTCCAGGTCCCATTTGGCTGTACGAGGGCGCTGCCAATCGGGGCGCTGTTATCATAAATAGTAATAGTCGCACCCGGTTCACCGGTTCCCGACAGTGTGGGTTCGGCGCTTTTCGTGCTGCCACCGTTAATCAGCGTTTGTGTGCTGCTGCCAACCAGGCCTTCCGCCGATGAGATGACAGGGGCGGCGGGTGGGGTGGTATCGATGGTCAGCGTGAAGTTCCCGGCGCTGCTGGCGTTACCCGCCGCGTCGGTTGCGATAGCCGACAGCGCATGTGGACCTTCACTCAGCGGTTGAGTGACCTGGAAACTCCAGGTGCCCCCGGCCAGGACCGTGGTGGTGCCTATTGGTGTGGCGCCATCATAGATAGTGATGGTGGAGTCGACGGTCCCGGTCCCCTTCAGCAGCGGCAGGGTATCGTTTGAACGGCTACCGGTGGGCAGATCGGTTGGTGCATTCCCGACGTCGTCCGTGGCGCTCACAATAACGGGCGCAGCGGGTGCCTGGGTATCAACGGTCACGATGACAGGATTGGGGGAAGTGACGACGTTCCCGGCGGCATCCGTTGCGGTCACCGTAAAACGGTGAGTGCCTTCGGCGAGGGCCTCATCGGTTGTAACGTTATGGCTCCAGGTGCCTGTTCTGTCGATAAAAAAGACTGCCATTTGCAGACCATTATCATACAGCGTCACCAGCGAACCGGGTTCACCGGTTCCTGAGATTGTTGGCGTTTTGTCGTTGGTGAATCCGTTGTTCGCGACGTTGCCGATGATGCTGCCAACGTCATCGTAGATAAGCGTAATAACCGGTACGCTGGGCGCGATGCTATCGACAATGATTTTCCAACTGGCGGCAGTGCTGGTGTTATTAGCGGCATCGGTTGCCGTCACTGTAAATACGTGTGCCCCCTGGCCCAATGCCGAGGTGGGCGTATAGTTCCAGTTACCGTTGATATCAGCGGTAATGGTCGTAAGCAGAGTTCCGTTATCGTAAATTTTGACCTGAGAGCCGGCCTCAGCCTTGCCCTCAATTTTCGGTTTATCGTCGTTGGTTAACCCATTATTATTGATGGAGCCTGTGATATCGGCGACGTCATCAGTAACGGCAATGATAACGGGTTGGTTTGGCGCGGTGAGATCCGGGGCAACAGCCGAAGTTGGCAGGCTTTCGTTACCAGTGCTGTCCGTTGCGGTGACGTTTACTGTTTCATTGTTGATTTTCGACGGGGTGATCTGGACGGTGAAATTGCCGCCGCTGTCAGCCTGACCCACGCCAATAGGAGCCCCGTTGCTGTCTTTGACGGTGACGGTACTTCCGGCTTCGGCGTGACCGCTAACCGCTCCACCATTTCCTGCAACTGTGACGCCTGTCGGCGCATCAGGTGCGGTGGTGTCCGGTGCGTTGACAGAGGCGTCGTCGCCCTTGTTGCCTGCGGTATCGGTCGCATTTGCCGTAAGGGTCTCGCCGTTGGTTTGTGGCGGAACCAGCGTTGCGGTGAAATCCCCATTTGTATCGGTAGTTACTGTTCCAATGATATTGCCATCCGGATCCAGAATATTGACCGTACTGTTGGGTTCGGCCTTGCCGGTGACCTGGTCCCCAGTGCCATTAACTAGCAGGTTTGTTGGGGGCTGTGGCGCGGTAATGTCTGGTGCAAGCGCAGTTTCTGGCGGGCTTAGGTTTCCTGCCGGATCGGTGGCGATGGCTTCAATGGTTTCGCCATTGGTCTGTGGTGGGTTAATGGTGATGGTAAATGAGCCATCCGGCCCGGCGACGCTGCTGCCGATCTGAGTTCCGCCACTGCCGGTGATAACTACGGTATTGCCTGGCTCGGTCGTTCCGGTGACGACAGTCCCATCCGCAGATACGTTGAGATCATCAGGTGGCAACGGTGGCTGGGTGTCGATGTTGATATTGAACGCTGGTGACATGCCTCCTGTACCTGACTGGTTTGTCGCGGTGGCGGTGAAGGCGTGTAACTCATCTGATAACGGGGAGCTGGAAGTCCATGTCCAGTTACCGTTACCGTCAGCCAGTACGCTGACGATAATTGTGCCGTTGTCGTAAATAGTCACCGTGCTGTTGGCATCGGCAGTGCCAGAGAGCGTGGGGGTATTATCGTTGGTGGCCTGATTGTTGCTCAATGGCCCGGTTGATGGGGAGAAGTCATCCATCACGCTGACGATAACCGGTACGCCAGGATAGCCCGAGTTCGTCGCATTGAATGGGGTATCTGGCCCGATGTTACCAGCCTGGTCCTGAATCTTCGCGATTAGCGCTTCACCGTGCGTCTGTGAAGGTGAAATCGCGATGACGAAATTGCCGGTTTGGCCGATCGTTATTGAACCCAGAACCTGATTATTGCTACCGATGATCATCACCAGGCTTCCAGCCTCAGCACTACCGGTTACCTCAGTGCCTTCCGGATTAACGGAGGAAATGACCGCGCCTTCAGGCGGGGTAGTATCGACGGTGAATGTAGGTACTCTCGTTTCCGCGCTCACGTTACCCGCATCGTCAGTTTGCGTCAGCGTCAGATTGTGAACACCGTCGCTAAGCGGTGTGTCCGGTGTAAACGTCCAGTTGCCATTGTCATCTACCTGGACCATACCAATCAGAATGCCGTTATCAGAAATGCTGATGTAAGAACCGGCTTCGCCAGTGCCTGTGAGCGTTGGCGTGGCATCGTCGGTTACGCCGTTAATACCGATCAAGCCTTTAATGGAACCGGAATCGTCAGTTACTTCTGTGACCACAGGGGCGTCGGGGGCAAGCGTATCGACAATAATCTCCCAACTGTCTGACATGCCGCTGCTGCCTGTACCGTCTGATGCACTGACGGTAAACTTGTGGGTACCGTCTGCGAGTGGAGAGGATGGCGTAAACGACCAGTTGCCGTTGGCATCGATAGCGACCTGGCCGATTTCTACGCCGTTATCAAAAATATGCAATGTAGCATTTGCGGGGCCGGTACCCTGGAGAGTGGGCGTATTATCGTTGGTGGATTCCTGCTGATTAACAGGACCAGTAATCAGCTCCTGGTCATCGATTACGCTGGTAATAACCGGCACATCTGGTGCGTTAGGTGTTGTCGTTGGCGGATCGCCACCATCGCCATCGCCATCGCCATTACCGTTGCCACCACCATCGCCGTTACCGTTGCCGTTGCCATTACCGCTTCCGGCGTTGTTATCGCTTCCACCGCCGCCACCTCCACCACCGCCACCTGCGGCAAGGCCAATTCCGCCAGCAACCGCGATCCCGCCAAGAACCCACGGCCAGACGGCGCCGCCTTCATGGCTTCCCTCGACAGTCATTAGCGGAGTGAGATCGTCTAAATGCTGGAAGTGGAACGCTCCATCAGTATCCTGAACCCACCACAGCGCGCCATTGCTGTCTTCCAGAACAAGCTGGTTTTGCGCATCACCTTTTCCGACGTAGAAGTTTTTAATGGTGATGGTTTCACCCGAGCGGAGTGTGACAACCAGATCCTGATTAACGCGTGTTAGTTGACTTACCTCCTCACGCGACACCGACAGTTTCACGATAGAAGGCGAACTGAGCGTAACTTCAGAGGATTCAACATTTGTGGAAACGCCAGTTAATTTTGATACAACGGCGAGTAGACGCATATGTTCACTCCTGATGGCATGTCGGGAGTATTAATCCGCAACAGCGCGCTGGGAAAATGAGCAGACAGGGGCCCCGTTCATCATAAAGATGAATTTACACATGTAATTACATTGATTAGGTCATGCAGATGTTCGTTTACTTAGTAAATACGTTCGGGACCTGCCGACTGAATAGTTCTTTCGTATTAGATGATATAGTCAGAAAGAAAGTATTCTGCAACTTATCCATATTAAAAATATATTTGGCTAATTGAAAAGGATACTTTTCGGTGCGTATTTAATGATTTTTTTGGTTAACTTGTTGTATTTTAATGTTTTTTTATTTAAATTGAAATGAGGGGGATATAATAAACAACAGTAATAATAGTGTTATAAAATAAGCCTAAATATAGGCGATATGGTCTTGAAGTTTTATTTTATTAGACTATGGGTCGCTACGGTAATGCCATGGGAGTTTATTTCATACCTGAACGATTCAGCACAAATAAACCATAAATTTGATGAATGTATTGGGTGGGTTTCAATAACTAAAAAATAAGAACCAGTCTCAGGGTGAGAGACTGGTCACAGAGGAGTAGCGTTTAGCGACCAGCATTTTTCATAATACGCGCTTTATCTAACTGCCATTCGCGTTCTTTCACATCGGAGCGCTTGTCGTGCTGTTTCTTACCTTTTGCGACGCCAATTTTCACTTTGCACCAGGCATTTTTCCAGTACAGTGAAAGCGCAACGACGGTATAACCGTCACGATTCATACGACCATACAGGGAGTCGAGTTCACGCTGGTTTAACAACAGCTTACGGGTACGGGTGGGATCACATACCACATGCGTTGAGGCAACAGCCATTGGCGTGAAGTTGGCGCCAAACAGGAACGCTTCGCCGTCTTTAAGGATGACATAGCTATCGCCGATGTTAGCTTTACCTGCGCGCAGAGATTTGACTTCCCAACCTTGCAGAGCGAGTCCTGCTTCGAACTCTTCTTCAATAAAGTATTCGTGTCGTGCGCGCTTGTTAAGCGCGATTGTGGCTGAGCCAGGTTTGTGTGCTTTTTTCTTCGTCATAATGCCGCTCAGTATAGGTAATCTGGAATCGAAAAACACCCCATTTCATCCAGCGGGGCGCAAGGCGCTATCTTAGCACGAGTTAGGCTATAGCGTTTTTTTTAGCGGGGGATAAATGGTATTATTTGTGTGATTGATATTGATGGAAATTGTTATGCCTCAGATTAGCCGGACCGCTTTAGTACCTTACAGTGCGGAACAGATGTATCAGCTAGTGAATGATGTTAAATCCTATCCCCAGTTTTTACCGGGTTGCACCGGTAGCCGTGTGCTGGAGTCAACTCCGGGACAGATGACCGCGGCTGTGGATGTCTCGAAAGCAGGGATTAGCAAAACGTTCACCACGCGCAATCAATTGACCAGTAACCAGAGCATCCTGATGCATCTGGTCGACGGCCCGTTCAAGAAACTCATTGGCGGATGGAAGTTTACGCCACTGAGTCATGAAGCATGTCGTATTGAATTTCATCTCGATTTTGAGTTTACCAATAAGTTAATCGAGCTGGCGTTTGGTCGTATCTTTAAAGAGCTGGCTTCAAACATGGTGCAGGCCTTCACGGTTCGCGCGAAAGAGGTTTACAGTGTCAGCGTCGGCTAAAATTGTCGTTGAAGTGGCGTATGCGCTGCCCGAGAAACAGTATCTACAGCGTGTAACACTGCAACAGGGTGCTACGGTGGAAGAGGCAATCCGCGCTTCCGGTCTACTGGAATTACGTACCGATATCGATCTCAGCAAAAATAAAGTCGGGATATACAGCCGTCCGGTTAAGCTTGCTGATGTTCTGCATGACGGCGATCGGGTGGAAATATACCGGCCACTGATTGCTGATCCGAAAGAGCTGCGCCGACAGCGAGCAGAGAAATCCGCAAAAAAATAGCAGACAATAAAAAAGGTGCTCATTGAGCACCTTTTTTTGATCTGTTAATCCTACTTGTTGTCGGTCAACGCAGGTTTGTTATCGATGTTCGTCAAAACGCCGCTGCTGTTAAAAGTCAGCGTCAGTGTTTGCTGGGTTACGCCTTCATGACCAGGTTGCTGACGGAACACATAAAACCAGGTGTTAGTGCCAAAAGGATCGGACATCATTGGTGTACCCAGAGCATAAGCAACCTGCTGTTGCGTCATACCCGTGCGCACTTTGGCGACATCGGTAGGTGTCAGATAATTTCCCTGGTTGATGTCAGGGCGGTAAACCACTCGCTCCAGAGTGGAACAGCCTGCAGTCAACATCAGTAGTACTGCTGCAGCAGCAGTCAGCGTTTTACAGCGCATAGTGATTTGATTCCTTTTCGGGCCCGAGCAGTACGCGGCTCATATGTAATATGCCGATGATAATAGACCTTTCACCACTTTAAAACCTTTTGCTGTCGGGTCGGTCGGCGATTTTATGTTGAACTCAGACCTTAACAAGGTAAAAAAGTTTATGCCGCCAGCAGTTCTTTTGCATTTGCGAGGGTATTGCGCGTTACTTCGCTACCTCCGAGTAAGCGGGCTAATTCCTGCAGACGAGCGCGTTTATCAAGTGGCTGCATGTGTGTTTCGGTCATCGCGCCGTCAGTTTCTTTGCTGACATAGAAATGTTGATGACCACAGCCAGCAACCTGCGGCAGGTGAGTAACACACATTACCTGGGTTGACTCGCCTAACTGACGCAGCATTTTTCCCACCACCGCAGCAGTCGGGCCGCTGATGCCGACATCCACTTCATCGAAAATCAGCGCCGGTGTTTCCATTTTACGTGCGGTAATAACCTGAATAGCCAGCGCAATGCGCGACAATTCCCCACCGGAAGCGACTTTCGCAATCGGCTGCAACGGCTGGCCTGGGTTAGTGGTCACTTTAAACTCTACGCGATCGGCACCGTCTGAGCTCAAATGATGTTCCTCAAATTTCACATCAATGCAAAAGACACCGTGCGGCATTGAGAGAGTATGCATGCTCTCTGTAATAAGCTGTCCCAGTTCCTGAGCATAATGCTGGCGCTGTTGGTGCAGCATTTTTGCCGTTTCCAGTGCCTGCTGGTGGTGATTGTTCACCGCCAGGGTTAAGGTTTCGAGAGAGTCGGCCTGATCGTCTAACTGCTGTTGTTCATCCAGCAATGACTGATAGAACTGTGGCAGCGCTTCAGGGGCAACATGATGCTTTCGCGCCAATGAGATTTGTTTGGAAATACGCTGCTCAAGTTCGAACAAACGGTTAGGGTCTAAATCCAGACGATCGCAATAGTGGCGCAGTTCGTCGCTGGCTTCGCTGAGCTGGATAGTAGCCTCTTCCAGCATGTCCAGAATACCGGAGAGCTTACCGTCCATTCCTGCCAGTTCACTAACCAACTGTTTTGCCGTGTACAGTTGGCTTTGCAGATTAACGTCTTCGCCGTCTGCCATGATAGCCAGTGCCTGTTGGCTGGTGGTGAGCAATTGCCCGCTGTTAGCCAGACGCTTGTATTCTTCATCAATTTGCTCAAATTCACCTGGCTGCGGGTTGAATTCGTTCAGTTCTTTTAACTGGTATTGCAATAGCTCTGCCCGGGCTGCGCGTTCCTGACTCTGTTGTTGATGATGTGCCAGGTCACGGCAGCTTTGGTGCCACAGTTGGTAGCGCACAGCCATTTCCTGAGTCAGAGACGCTTCATTGGCGTAGCCATCAAGCAGGGATTTTTGGTGTTCTGATTTTGTCAGGAGCTGATGCGCATGCTGACCGTGGATTTGAATAAGCAACTGGCCCAACTCGCGCAGCTGTGACAGCGGTACGGCAGTGCCGTTAATGAAGCCACGTGAACGTCCGTCGCTGCTGATAACGCGACGTAGCAAACACTCACGGCCTTCCTCAAGCTGGTTTTCTTCCAGCCAGCTCAGGGCCGCGGGGGTGTCTTTTAAGGTGAAGCGGGCGCAGAGGTCGGCTCGCGTGGCGCCTGCACGTACCATGTCGGCGTCTGCGCGTCCGCCCAGGCACAAACCGAGAGCATCAATGGCAATGGACTTACCCGCACCGGTTTCACCGGTAATAACGGTCATTCCGTTCTGGAAATCGATCTCAAGTTCACGAACGATAGCAAAATTGCTGATGGTCAGTTGTGCCAACATAGCTGTTTTCCTGTATGAAAAACCATAACTGTAATTACATACAGTATAAACTGGTTTTTTATACAGTAAAGAGGTTGGCGTTAAATTAGAATAATTTTTTTGACCAGCCTAGCTTAGTGCTTAATGTGTTGAAATAGCTGTAATCTTTTGGATGTATCAGGTTCAGATGATAATCACAGCGGCGAATTAATACGTCTTCACCTTCCTGTATAGGCAGGGCGATCTGGCTGTCACAGCTGATTTCCAGATCGTTACGGCGATGAGAGAAGCGCAGGCGAATGGTGCTGCTACTGTTGATCACCAGCGGTCGTGCGGAAAGCGTATGTGGGAACATCGGGACTAGCGTAATGGCATCCAGCGAAGGCGTCAGGATCGGACCTCCGGCAGAGAGTGAGTAGGCAGTAGAGCCGGTCGGTGTGGAAATAATCAAGCCGTCTGAACGCTGGGAGAAGGCAAAAATTTCATCGATATAGACTTCAAATTCAATCATGTGCGCCACTTTTCCGGGGTGCAACACAACTTCATTGATCGCAGTGCTAATACGCTTCTGGCAGTCCAGTTGGCACACCTGGGCTTCGAGTAAAAAGCGCTTTTCGCTGATGTAGTGGCCTTCCAGCACGTCAGCTAACTGTTGTTGCGCATTGTCTGGGTCAAGGTCGGTCAGGAAACCGAGGTTGCCGCGGTTAATGCCAATAACCTTGATGTCATAACGTGCCAGGGTGCGTGCGGCGCCCAGCATATTGCCGTCGCCACCGACAACCACGGCGAGGTCTGCCTGCTGGCCAATCTCTGCGAGCGTACCGGTTTTCACATTTTTCAGCTGCAGCTCGTGGGCGATTTGTTGCTCAACGATTACCTCATAACCTTTGGCGCACAGCCAACGGTAGAGCATTTCATGTGTGGTCAGTGCAGTGGGGTGACGTGGATGCCCCACAATGCCAATACACTTGAAATGTTTGTTCATTTTCTCGAGGTCCTTGTAACGAAGATTAGTGACAATGTGAGTACTTCCCTTGAAACCCTGAATCTTATCCCCATAATAATCCAGGTTAGCGAGATGAATGCGAAAAAAACGCGGAGAAATTCATGAGTAGTAAAGAACAGAAAACGCCTGAGGGGCAAGCCCCGGAAGAAATTATCATGGATCAGCACGAAGAAGTTGAGGCGGTTGAATCAGACGCTTCTGCTGAGCAGGTGGATCCGCGCGATGAAAAAATTGCGAATCTGGAAGCTCAGCTTGCTGAAGCCGAAACTCGCGAGCGCGACAGCGTGTTGCGTATCAAAGCGGAAATGGAAAACCTGCGTCGTCGTACCGAACTGGACGTAGAAAAAGCGCATAAGTTTGCACTGGAAAAATTCGTCAACGAGCTGCTGCCGGTGCTGGATAGCCTGGACCGTGCGCTGGAAGTGGCGGACAAAGACAATGACGCGATGGCGGCGATGGTTGAAGGTATTGAGCTGACCCGTAAGTCAATGCTGGATGTTGTGGCGAAGTTTGGCGTACAAGTGGTTGCGGATATCGACGTGCCGATGGACCCGAACGTGCATCAGGCGATTGCCATGGTAGAGTCTGACGACGTTGCTGCCGGTAATGTGCTGATGGTTATGCAGAAAGGCTATACCCTGAACGGACGTACCATCCGTGCGGCGATGGTCTCTGTGGCGAAAGCTAAAGGCTAATCAGCCTCAGACCGGGTAATGCTGATGCGCTACCCGGTCTGGATTACTCTCACTGGTCCGATACGCTTTCCCGCAGCGGTTTGACGGGCAACACCTGCACCTGTTTAATCATATTGTCCTGCACGTCGAGAATATCGATATCGTACTGCCCAATACGCACACGTGTGCCGGCAACCGGGATCTCTTCCAGCGCTTCAAGAATAATACCGTTCACGGTACGTGCATCATCTTCCGGCAGGTGCCAGTTAAACGCCTTATTGATTTCACGAACGTTGGCGCTACCGTCAATGATCACCGAACCGTCATTCTGCGGTGTGACTTCTTCGGCAAGCGTCGGTGACATTGAGGTCGTGAAGTCACCAACAATCTCTTCCAGGATATCCTCGACCGTAACCAGTCCCTGAATATCACCATATTCATTGACGACCAGGCCCACTTTCTTCTTATTACGCTGAAATTTAATGAGCTGGGTGCTGAGTGGCGTGCCTTCCGGAACGTAATAAATTTCGTCGGCGGCGCGTAACATGGTCTCTTTGGTGAACTCTTTTTTCTCGGCCATCAATCGCCAGGCTTCACGTACGCGTAGCATACTGATAGCGTCGTCCAGCGAGTCACGATACAGCACAATACGACCGTGCGGAGAGTGCGAAAGCTGACGCACGATTGATTTCCAGTCATCGTTGATATCAATGCCGATAATTTCATTACGCGGGATCATGATGTCATCGACGCTGACTTTTTCCAGATCCAGCACTGACAGCAGCATATCCTGGTTACGGCGTGAGATTTGCGAGCGCGATTCATTCACCAGCGTTCGCAGTTCATCTTTACTCAGCGAACCGCTCACGACGATATCCGTTTTGATGCCCATCATGCGCATCAGCAGCCGCGTGATGGTGTTGAGTAACCATACCAACGGCATCATCAGAATCTGCAGGGGAGCCAGCAGGACACTGCTCGGATAGGCGACTTTTTCCGGATATAGTGCGGCAATCGTCTTTGGCAGTACTTCGGCAAAAACCAGTACCACAAACGTCAGTACCCCAGTGGCAATGGCGACGCCCGCATCGCCATACAGGCGCATACCGACAATAGTACCGAGCGCGGAGGCCAGAATATTCACCAGATTATTGCCGATGAGCACCAGGCTTATCAGACGATCCGGCTTGCGAAGTAACTTTTCAACGCGTTTTGCCTGTCGATTTCCCTGCTTGGCCCGATGACGTAGACGATAGCGATTCAGGGTCATCATTCCGGTTTCAGAACCGGAAAAATAGGCGGAAATGACCACCATGATGAGGAGCGTGATAATGAGCGTGGTGGTGGAGATGTGTTCCACGTAGGATTCCTTAAAGATTTAACTCACGAACTGCTGCAGGATACGACTGCCGAAATAGGCCAGTGTCAGAATTCCTGCGCCTGCGACGTTAAACCATACGACGCGACGTCCGCGCCAACCTTCATGGTAATGCCCCCATAACAGAACGATATAGACAAACCATGCCACGATAGAGAGAACGGCTTTATCAATGTTCTCGGTACTGAACAGGTTATGCATGTAAAACAGGCCTGTGCACAGGGTGAGTGTCAGCAGAACCACGCCAATTTGGGTGATATGAAACATTTTCCGCTCAATACTCATCAGCGGTGGCATCTCATTGCTGAAAGCCAGTTTTTTGTTTTTCAGCTGGTAGTCAATCCACGCAAGCTGTAGCGCATAGAGTGCGGCGATAATCAGCGTGGCGTAAGCGAAAAGCGAAAGCCCGATATGGATCATCATGCCCGGCGTAGCTTCGAGATGGGTGATGAACTCGTTAGGCATAAACGTGGCGAAGGCCAGGTTTATCAGCGCAAAGGCGTAGACAATGGGCAGCAATAGCCAGCCTCGATTGCGGGAAGCGACAATGGTCATTACCGTACAGATCATCAGGCTCACCAGCGAGCCGACGTTCAACAGACTCAGGTTTTGTCCGCTTTCACCGCCGGGCAGAATACGCGCTTCCAGGGCGATAGCATGGCTTACCAGCGCGACAACCGCAGAGAGAATAGCCATACGCCGCCAGCCGCTGTTTTTTTGCAGCAGAGCGGGAATAATCAGCGCGAGGCTGACTGAGTAGGCGACAAGGGCGAGCAGAGCAAAAACGGGCATATAGGTGTCGACAGTTGGCCAGTGATAAAGAAAAGCAGTATAGCGTTACGTGACCGCTGCTCCAACCGTTGCATAACAACAAAGGCGGCTTCATGTTATACTGCGACAAATTTCTGTTGATGTGTCGCTGTCGCGACCGACCGTTTCCACCCCAGGCGAGAGACAATGTTTGATAATTTAACCGATCGTTTGTCGCGCACGCTGCGCAATATCAGTGGCCGTGGACGCCTTACTGAAGACAACGTTAAAGAGACGCTGCGCGAAGTGCGCATGGCGCTGCTGGAGGCTGACGTAGCGCTGCCGGTAGTGCGTGAGTTTATCAATCGCGTAAAAGAGAAAGCGGTTGGTCATGAAGTTAACAAAAGCCTGACGCCGGGTCAGGAATTCGTCAAGATTGTCCGTAACGAACTGGTTGCGGCAATGGGCGAAGAAAACCAGACCCTGAATCTGGCTGCACAGCCGCCAGCCGTGGTGCTTATGGCGGGCCTGCAGGGTGCGGGTAAAACGACCAGCGTCGGTAAGCTGGGTAAATTCCTGCGCGAGAAGCACAAGAAGAAAGTGCTGGTGGTCTCCGCGGACGTTTATCGCCCGGCGGCGATCAAACAGCTGGAAACTCTGGCCGAGCAGGTCGGCGTGGACTTCTTCCCGTCGGATGTTGGCCAGAAGCCGGTCGATATCGTTAACGCCGCGCTGAAAGAAGCCAAACTCAAATTCTACGACGTGCTGCTGGTGGATACCGCCGGTCGTCTGCACGTTGACGAAGCGATGATGGACGAAATCAAACAGGTCCACGCTTCTATCAAACCGGTAGAAACGCTGTTTGTGGTCGACGCCATGACCGGTCAGGATGCCGCGAATACCGCAAAAGCCTTTAACGAAGCGCTACCGTTAACCGGTGTAGTACTGACAAAAGTTGATGGTGATGCCCGTGGCGGTGCGGCGCTTTCTATTCGTCATATTACCGGTAAGCCGATTAAATTCCTCGGCGTCGGCGAGAAAACCGAAGCGCTGGAGCCGTTCCACCCGGACAGGATTGCTTCGCGTATTCTCGGCATGGGCGACGTGCTGTCGCTGATCGAAGATATCGAAAGCAAGGTTGACCGCGCGCAGGCAGAAAAATTAGCCAGCAAGCTGAAAAAAGGCGATGGCTTCGATCTCAACGATTTCCTTGAACAGCTTAATCAGATGAAAAACATGGGCGGTATGGCAAGCCTGATGGGCAAGCTGCCGGGCATGGGTCAGATCCCTGACAATGTGAAATCGCAGATGGACGATAAAGTTCTGGTGCGTATGGAAGCCATCATCAATTCGATGACGATGAAAGAACGCGCTAAGCCGGAAATTATCAAAGGTTCCCGTAAACGCCGTATCGCTGCCGGTTGCGGTATGCAGGTACAGGACGTAAACCGCCTTCTGAAACAGTTCGACGACATGCAGCGCATGATGAAGAAAATGAAGAAGGGCGGTATGGCGAAGATGATGCGTGGTATGAAGGGGATGATGCCGCCCGGCTTCCCTGGCCGCTAATCGGCCTGACTTGTTTGCCATTTCGGCACCGGGGTGTGCTCGCCATCCTCACGTACTGCGTGTACGCTCCGGTGGCTGCGCGCACACCGGCACCGAACTGACGGCACCGCCGACGGCCTTTTATAGCAGAGTTATCAACTGCTGATTGCATTTTCCCCAGAAATCAGTAAAATTTTCGGGCTTTTAATATGACACCCGGGCTCCGTTCCTCGATGGGGCCTGGGTGTTTTATTCACACAAGAGGATGTTATGGTTACTATTCGTTTAGCTCGTCACGGCGCTAAAAAGCGTCCGTTCTACCAGGTTGTTGTTACCGACAGCCGTAATGCACGCAACGGTCGCTTCATCGAGCGCGTTGGCTTCTTTAACCCAATCGCTAGCGAAAAAGAAGAAGGCACTCGCCTGGATCTGGATCGCATCGCTCACTGGGTTGGCCAGGGCGCGACTATTTCTGATCGCGTAGCTACGCTGATCAAAGCAGCAAACAAAGCAGCTTAATCTGTCACGGTGGTCATGATGAGCAAGCAACTCGCCGCACAGGCTCCTGTAGAACCCATCGTTTTGGGGAAAATGGGGTCTTCTTACGGTATCCGTGGTTGGCTCAGAGTGTTTTCTTCCACTGAAGACGCCGAAAGCATTTTTGACTATCAGCCCTGGTTTATCCAGAAGGCGGGTCAGTGGCAGCAAGTACAGCTGGAAAGCTGGAAGCACCACAATCAGGATCTGATCATCAAGCTGAAAGGCGTTGACGATCGTGATTCGGCGAATCTACTGACTAATTGCGAAATTGTCGTGGATTCCTCGCAGTTGCCAGCGCTGGAAGATGGTTCCTACTACTGGAAAGACCTTATGGGCTGCCAGGTAGTGACCACTGAAGGCTACGATCTCGGTAAAGTCGTCGATATGATGGAAACCGGTTCGAATGACGTCATCGTCATCAAGGCAAACCTGAAAGATGCGTTTGGTATCAAGGAACGTCTTGTGCCGTTCCTCGATGGGCAGGTTATCAAGAAAGTCGATCTCGCTACTCGTACTATCGAAGTAGATTGGGATCCTGGTTTTTAAACCACCGGATAAACGGTAAAAGTCGGCGTTATGGGGATTGGCTTGTGTTTATAGGTATCGTTAGCCTGTTTCCAGAAATGTTCCGCGCAATTACCGATTACGGGGTAACTGGCCGGGCAGTAAAAAATGGCCTGCTGAACATCCAGAGTTGGAGTCCTCGTGACTTTACTCATGACCGGCACCGTACCGTGGACGATCGTCCGTACGGCGGCGGACCGGGGATGTTAATGATGGTGCAACCTTTACGGGACGCCATTCATGCAGCAAAAGCTGCGGCTGGTGAAGGCGCAAAGGTGATTTATTTGTCACCTCAGGGACGCAAGCTTGATCAAGCGGGCGTTAGCGAACTGGCCACGAATCAAAAGCTGATTCTGGTATGTGGTCGCTATGAAGGAATAGATGAGCGCGTGATTCAAACCGAAATTGATGAAGAATGGTCAATCGGCGATTACGTACTCAGCGGTGGTGAGTTACCGGCAATGACGCTGATCGACTCCGTTTCCCGATTTATTCCGGGAGTTTTGGGTCATGAAGCTTCAGCAATCGAAGATTCGTTTGCTGATGGATTGCTGGATTGCCCGCACTATACCCGACCTGAAGTGTTAGAGCAGATGGAAGTACCGGCAGTGTTACTGTCAGGAAACCACGCTGAGATACGTCGCTGGCGTTTGAAACAGTCGCTGGGCCGGACCTGGCTTAGAAGACCTGAACTTCTGGAAAACCTGGCTCTGACTGAAGAGCAAGCAAGGTTGCTGGCGGAGTTCAAAAAGGAACACGCACAACAGCAACATAAACATGATGGGCAGGCGTAAGCCCCCAATATCAGTTTACCCAGGATAAGAGATTAAATTATGAGCAACATTATTAAGCAACTTGAACAAGAACAGATGAAGCAGGACGTACCTTCCTTCCGTCCGGGTGATACCGTGGAAGTGAAAGTATGGGTTGTTGAAGGTTCCAAAAAACGTCTGCAGGCATTCGAGGGCGTGGTTATCGCTATTCGTAACCGCGGTCTGCACTCTGCATTCACTGTTCGTAAAATTTCCAACGGCGAAGGCGTTGAGCGTGTCTTCCAGACTCACTCTCCGGTAGTTGACAGCATTGCTGTTAAACGTCGTGGTGCTGTTCGTAAAGCTAAACTGTACTACCTGCGTGAGCGCACTGGTAAGTCTGCTCGTATCAAAGAGCGTCTTAACTAAGATTCGCGCAAGCGACATCCTGTTAGAAAAGGGCTGGCCGAAAGGCTGGCCCTTTTTTTATCCCGACGTTTGCTCTGTTGTTCTTTATGGCAATGGAATGACTGCGCGGCGCGCAGCCAGTAGGAGAGTGATTATGGTGTAGCGATCACGACGGCAACGCGGCGGTTTTCAGCACGACCTTTTGATGTCTGGTTGCTGGCAATGGGATATTTCTTCCCGAGTCCCTGAGTCGTCAGGTTGGTGCGGGGAATGTTGGCGCCCTGCGCCCAGGCATCGGCAACCACATTCGCGCGTTTGAGCGACAGAGCTTCGTTATAGCTGTCTTCACCGTAGTTATCAGTATGACCATCCAGGCGAGCATGATTTAGCCCGGTAGCTGCCAGTTTGGATGCCATTTCCTTGATCTGTTTTTCACTTTCAGGACGGAGTTTATAGTCATTTTTGTCAAACAGGATGTTATCAGACAGGCCCAGAGACCAGTCTCCGGAAGCTTCGGTAAATCCGTACGATTTCATGGCTGCAATTTGCTCTGGGGTAAATTTTCCCTGAGGTGCCTGACAGCCTGCCAGAATCAGTAAAAGCAGAAGAAACGGGGATAATAAACGTTTTAGCATGTGTGTAATTCCTTATTTAATAATAGTGCGTTCAGAACGCAAATTTTTGGCCTGATACATATTTTGATCGGCAAGTTCTTGTAATTTCTCGGCAGAGGCATGTTCCCACGTCAGCGCAAACCCAATGCTGAGTGTCATGCTTGCCAGATGACCATTATGTAGGTCAAAAGGTCGGTTAAACTCTTGTGACAGTGCCGCGCAGATTCGCTGAACCTCATATTCAGAATGAACGCTATACAGCACCATCGCGAACTCGTCGCCGCCAAGTCTGTATGGCGAATGTCGATTACCGCCAAATTCGGACAGCCTTTTAGCGACTTCAATCAGAACCCGATCCCCCGCAGCGTGGCCCCAGGTATCATTGATAAATTTAAAATTATCACCATCAAGGAATAACAAAGCGGAGCTGCTGTGGGCGGCATCGTCATTCATCAGCGCGTTAATACTGCTACGAAAAGCGGCGCGATTTGCCAGGCCCGTCAGAGGATCATGTAGCGCGGTACGCAAAAGTTGAGCGTTCTTTGCCTGCAGCCGAAGTTGCCACTCCTCCATCTCGTCCAGCAGACTATTAAAGTCTTGGGCAAAAAGATGAAACTCTTCAATGCGTTCCTCGGAAACGCGTCGCGAAAAGTTACGGTTGGTACGTACATCATGTACCACCTCGGTTATATTTTGCAGGGCTTCCACGACGCCATTGTGTAAATAGCGGGTGAGCATTAATGCTATGCCTGATGCCAACAAAATGCACCCGGTAAGAACGGCCAGCGACAAATAGATGAAACGGCTGATAACGCTATCGCGTGCAGTCAATCGTACTTCGCCTATGACGTTGCCATTATGCAAAATAGGCTGAGTGACCGGTTGTGGGAACAGCCAGTGGCTGATCAGTCCGCTGATCTTCTCCGTGGTGTCTTGCGCGTTATAGCGCCAGGTGGCGATCACCTTCTGGTGTTTATTACGAACTTCCGCAACGGAAAATTGCCCTTGCTGGCCCAGTGCCGCCAGTGTTTCAGTTGCTGCAACACTATCAGAAAAGACTAATGCAGCTTCAAGCGTGCGGGTCATGGTAGCGGCAGTCAGATCCAGATTCTTTTGCGCATACTGTCTTAAGGCCAGCACGGAAGAAATGCTGAGCAGCAGCCAGATCAACGTCATCGTCACCAGGACGCTGATTATGCTGATACGCCGTAATGTCCGTTTAAACGTTGGGCGTGTTACAGGAGAATGGCCCTTATCCATGCTTATTATTCCGTGCAAGCATCAATACGTCAGGACTTACCCTTACGCCGCTGCGTGAAAGGGAATCCATATTTACGGAAAATCTCACATCTTCATCTTTAATTATGAGGCAAAAGGCGCTGCCAATAACGCATTCGGGATTTTGTTCTGCAATTAATAGCAATGCCTTAGTCGGATATTTATTCTTTAATTCCACCTGATAAGTAGGTGATTCTTTTCCAAAATAAAAACCGTCACATTGCGAAACTAATATTTCTTGTTCCGTACGAATGATGACGGGAAGATAGGGTAATGCCCCAGTACTGGTATCTTCCAGAACACTGGAAAAACGCGATGAAGAGAAAATACACAGTTTGGGTGGCCCGGAAAGTGCTGGCCAGCGTGTATAACTGACGATGCCGGAAACCATAGCACGTACAGATTTTGCTTCTTCTGTAACGCTTTGGGCGTACAGCGGTAACCCGGTCAGGAGCAGTGCCAGTAGAAGTATGAGTCGGTAAGAATAGCTCATGAATAGTTACCTACCAGCGTTTGCCGTAAAGCGTCGAAATACATTCAAGATTGTTTAAGACAAAATAACATTATTTTCCTAAGTCGTCATTATTCCAGGGGTAAAGCTGATGGCGATTTAAGTTAAATCCTAGTTGGCTGTAAAATTTAAGCCATTGTTTAGTTTAATCTTATTGAGGCAGTACCTTCGTTTGCTCCTTTTTTCCAGGCATCGTGTAACTGGTCAATATTTTCGACCGTATCACAACTTGCAGGAAAGGTTTTCCCGGCCAGACCTCTGGCGTAAACAAAATCTTGCTGGCAGATTTTGCGTTGTCCTTCGGCGTAACCCTTAAGATATTTCGTACGATCGACTTCGGGATCATTGAAGTTGTCGGCAAGAGTTTCATTATCTTTAACGGCATAGCCCGAAATGGCATCTTGTATCCCGGCGTCATACCAGTCAGTACCAGTCCAGGTGGGGGCATGGGTATAGGGATCTATCTGACATCCGCTAAGAAGGAATAGAAATAAGATGCTGATGAGTTGCTTCATTGCCTGTGCTCCCTTGTTTTTTTAAGCATAGCGGATCTTAAAATTCGTGATGTAAATATAAGTGTACGTTTATAAGGGCTGTTTTTGCCTTAAAATAACGCCGTGTAAATTAAAATTTACGGATTGTGGATTGAAATCTTTACCTGTTGTGGTATCGTTATTTCCTCCTCGCTGAGGATCAACTATCGCAAACGAGCTAAACAGGATCACCATCATGCAAAAAGACGCGCTGAACAACGTACATATTACCGACGAACAGGTTCTGATGACCCCGGAGCAGCTGAAAGCTGAATTTCCGCTGAGCCAGGAGCAAGAGGCGCAAATCGCCCAGTCGCGTAAAACCATCTCAGATATTATCTCCGGTCGCGATCCGCGCCTGCTGGTCGTATGTGGCCCATGCTCCATTCACGATCCTGAAATGGCTATTGAGTATGCTCGTCGATTTAAAGCCCTTGCCGCAGAGGTCAGCGATAGCCTCTACCTGGTGATGCGCGTCTATTTTGAAAAACCCCGTACCACCGTTGGCTGGAAAGGGTTAATTAACGATCCTCATATGGATGGCTCTTTTGATGTTGAAGCAGGTCTGAAAATTGCGCGCCAGCTGCTGCTTGAACTGGTAAATATGGGACTGCCGCTGGCAACTGAAGCGCTGGATCCAAATAGCCCGCAATACCTGGGCGATCTGTTTAGCTGGTCCGCAATCGGAGCCCGTACCACGGAATCGCAGACACACCGCGAAATGGCTTCCGGTCTTTCGATGCCGGTTGGCTTTAAGAATGGTACTGACGGTAGCCTGGCGACCGCCATTAACGCCATGCGTGCGGCTGCGCAGTCGCACCGCTTTGTTGGTATTAATCAGGCCGGACAGGTTGCGCTGTTGCAAACTCAGGGGAATCCGGACGGCCACGTGATCCTGCGCGGGGGTAAAGCGCCGAACTACAGCCCGGCAGATGTCGCCCAGTGCGAAAAAGAGATGGAGCAGGCGGGACTACGACCTTCTCTGATGGTAGATTGCAGTCATGGTAATTCCAATAAAGATTACCGCCGTCAGCCTGCCGTGGCTGAATCCGTAATTGCACAAATCAAAGATGGCAATCGCTCGATCATTGGTTTGATGATTGAAAGTAATATTCACGAAGGCAACCAGTCTTCTGAACAGCCGCGCAGCGAAATGAAATACGGCGTGTCCGTAACCGATGCCTGCATTAGCTGGGAAATGACGGATGCGCTGCTGCGTGAAATTAGTCAAGATTTAAACGGTCAGCTGTCGGCGCGTGTAGCATAAGAGGTTGGTTATGGTTGCTGAATTGACCGCATTACGCGATCAAATTGATGAAGTCGACAAGGCGCTGCTGGATTTACTGGCACGCCGCCTGGAGCTGGTTGCCGAAGTTGGTGAAGTAAAAAGCCGTTTTGGGTTGCCGATTTACGTGCCGGAACGGGAAGCCTCTATGCTTGCCTCTCGCCGGGCAGAAGCGGAAGCCCTTGGCGTGCCGCCGGACCTGATTGAAGATGTGCTACGCCGCGTTATGCGTGAGTCCTATTCCAGTGAGAACGACAAAGGGTTTAAAACGCTTTGTCCTTCTCTGCGGCCGGTAGTGATCGTCGGTGGCGGCGGTCAGATGGGGCGTCTGTTTGAAAAAATGCTCACCCTGTCAGGTTACCAGGTGCGGATCCTGGAACAGCAGGATTGGGATCGCGCGCCGGAGATCGTCTCTGATGCTGGGATGGTGATCGTCAGTGTGCCGATCCACATCACCGAGCAGGTGATCGCCAAACTACCGCGTCTGCCGTCTGACTGCATCCTGGTGGATCTGGCTTCAGTGAAAAATGGTCCTTTGCAGGCGATGCTGGCTGCACATGATGGCCCGGTGGTGGGGTTACACCCAATGTTTGGTCCGGACAGTGGCAGCCTGGCAAAGCAGGTCGTCGTCTGGTGTGATGGACGTCAGCCGGAAGCCTATCAGTGGTTTCTGGAACAGATTCAGGTATGGGGTGCACGACTACATCGGATCAGCGCCGTTGAACACGATCAGAACATGGCGTTTATTCAGGCATTGCGTCACTTTGCGACCTTTGCTTACGGTCTGCATTTAGCGGAAGAGAATGTTCAACTGGAGCAGCTGCTGGCGCTCTCTTCGCCGATTTACCGTCTTGAACTGGCGATGGTTGGCCGTCTGTTTGCCCAGGATCCGCAGCTCTATGCCGATATTATTATGTCGTCTGAGAGCAACCTTGCGCTGATCAAACGCTACTACCAACGTTTTGGTGAGGCGATCGGTTTACTGGAGCAGGGCGATAAGCAAGCGTTTATCGACAGTTTCCGTAAGGTGGAGCATTGGTTTGGCGATTATGCGAAACGCTTCCAGAGTGAAAGCCGTACTTTGTTACGCCAGGCGAATGACAGCCGTCCTTAATTAAGACGCAGAATGGCGGCTTCGACTTATCCGGCCTACAAAAATCGCATGAATTGTAGGCCGGATAAGCGTAGTGCCATCCGGCATTGTCAAACGTTAGCTCGGATCGACCGGCACCACGTTCTCACTCGGATAGCATCCCAGTACTTTCATCGAACGTGTAATCTCACCCAGCTCTTTCAATGCTTTTTGCATTTGGGGCGATTCCAGGTTGGCCTGGATATCAAGATAAAACATCTCTTCCCACGGATTGCCGTGAATCGGGCGTGACTCCAGTTTAGTCATAATCAGATTATGTTTACGCAGCACCAGCAATGCTTCTACCAGCGCACCGGCCTGTTGTCCTGTTGCCATCAGCAACGTGGTTTTTGCCGGAACCTGGTCGGATACATTGATTGCTTTACGTGCCAGCACCACGAAGCGGGTGATGTTTTGCGACTGGTTAGCCTCAATATGCTCGAGAACCTGCAAACCATACAGTACGCCTCCGGCTTCGCTCCCCAGGGCCGCCACATGCGGTGAGTTAGCCTGCGCAACTTTTTCCATTGCCGCAGAGGTGCTTTCAGTGTACTCAATCTTCCAGTGCGGGTAGCGATTCAGGAACTTGCTGCACTGCTGGAACGGCTGCGGATGGCTGTATACCGTTTCAATGGTCTCAAGATCCGTAGTGCCGGACACCAGTACACAGTGGTCTATCGTAATGGTCATCTCGCCAACAATAGACAGGCTGGTGTGCTGCAGCAGGTCGTAAACGTCGTTAATCCCACCGGAGCTGGTGTTTTCAATCGGAACCACAGCATAGTCAGCCTGTCCGGTTTCGACCTGATTAAAGATATCGGCAAATTTTGCGCAGCCGCTTTCAATAAATTGTTCAAAATGGCGGGCGGCGTACTGACGTGCTGCCAGATGGGAATATGATCCTTTTGGCCCCAGGAAGGCCACGCGCGCGGAGTGTGGGTTAATTTTGTTCAGGTGTTGCTGGAGCAGAGCCTGTTGAGTCAGGACGGAGTCTTCGATTATGAGCTGGAACAGGCGGGTAATGTAGTGAGCATCGAGATGATGTGCTTTGCCCAACTGAATCAGACGGTCCAACAGGTCACGTTCACGGTCGATATCTCGTACCGGACGATGTGAAAGCAGTTTGGCTTTACCAACTTCTACGGCCAGTCCACGTCGCTCAGCCAGCAGGGCCAGTAATTTTTCATCCAGCGTGCTGATCTTATCGCGCAGCGCCAGCAATGGGTTTTCCGATGTCATAGTGTTGCCTTTCTTGTTATCAATAAAAAAGGCCCCCCGTTGTGGGAGGCCTTATTGTTCGTCTTCACATTCTTTATCACACGACGAAACGCCTCCCATTCAGGGGAAGGTAAAAAAGAATGCGAAGAAGAACGGAACAAGTTTCATGTAATTTTCCTTTGGCTACGTCAGTAAAGTACCCGTACTGTTTTCACCCTGTCAACAAAAAACGCGCCCGAAGGCGCGTTGGCGATACACTCAATGTAAGGGACTACTCTTCTTCTGCTTCGACGAAGTTGGCGTCTTTGACTGAAGTTGTTGCACGACGGGCTTCGCCTTTGTGCTGCACTTTATTGAGCTGCCGTTCCAGCTTGTTGATCAAATCGTTAATTGCGGTGTACATATCCTCGTGTTTTGCGCTGGCGACCAGATGTCCGTTCGGTGTATTGATGGTGGCATCAGCAATGAAACCCTGTGGCTCCTTAGACAGAATGATATGTGGATTAATCAGATGAGTTTGCCATTTTTCAAGTTTGGCGAGACGGTCTGCGACATGCTGGCGAATTGCCGGAGTAATTTCCATTTGTTTACTGGTAATGTTCATTGTCATAAATTTTACCTCTTGTCTTTCCCGTCTTGGTGATTCCAGCATACCGTTCCCAATGTCAAAATGCGTGATGTAAATCACATTTTTTTGTCGCTTTTTGTCAAGAAAACCTTTTTGTGAGGCACCGCAGGAACAGGCGATTTTTTACTTGAGGAATACCTGAAAGCAGGCCATATTTGATGGGATGTGTCGGAGCTAAACCGCTTCAGTTGTAGCGTTAACGGATAAAAAAACGGCAGCCCTTGGGCTGCCGTTTTGCATTCTGAGGCAAATCAGGTATTGCTGCTGTTAGCGGCAATGATTTTCGCTACTTTTTCTGCCTGCGCATTCATCTGCATCTGGCGATAAGCTTTTTCCATTAACGGCAGAGCATCACGTGTTGCCTGAGTATCAGGGTAGTCGCGCAGCATGCCTTCCACACGGTTTACCACGGCAACCCATGCACCGCGGGCAGTGTAGTATTCCGCAACAGAATATTCATACTTCGCCAGACGATCTTTCAGGAACACCAGACGTTTGGTGGCATCAGTGGTGTACTGGCTGTTCGGATAGCCACGTACCAGTTTGGAAAAGTCATTAAACGCAGCTCGGGCGTGTTGGGGATCGCGATCGCTGCGATCAACACCAAAGAATCCTTGCAGTGCGCTATCATCCAACGCCATATTGGTCAGGCCACGCATATACATGACATAATCAATGTTAGGGTGTGTCGGGTTAAGACGGATAAAACGATCGATAGCAGCCTGAGCAAGTGGCAGATCGGCGTTTTTGTAGTAGGCGTAGATGAGATCTAATTGCACCTGCTGAGAATACGGTCCAAATGGATAACGGTTATCCAACGCTTCCAATTGCGTTATTGCCTGTTTCCAGTTACCGTCCTGCAGCTTTTGCTGAGCAGTCGCGTAGATTTCATTTGGCGGATTATCGGGCACCTCTTCCTTTGAACCAGAGCAACCCGCCAAAAACAGGCTCAACGTGGCTGCTGCCACCAGATATTTCATGCGCGTCATGACGTTTTGACTTTCCTCAAAATGTAATACGGGAGATTCTCTGTTCCTGCTCCCGGTTAAGACCAGCTACAATAGCACACTATATTAAACGGCAAAGCCGTAAAACCCAACGTTAAACGAAGAAGCAGTTTATGGCACAACGAGTAGAACTCACCGCAACAGTCTCCGAAAATCAGCTCGGTCAACGCTTAGATCAGGCTTTGGCCGAATTGTTCCCTGATTATTCGCGATCGCGCATAAAAGAATGGATCCTCGACCAGCGCGTGCTGGTAAATGGCAATCTTTGCGATAAACCGAAAGAAAAAGTGTTGGGTGGAGAGCGTGTCTCCATCAATGCAGAAATTGATGAAGAGGTTCGTTTTGAACCTCAGGATATCCCACTGGATATCGTTTATGAAGATGATGATATTCTTGTCATCAACAAACCCCGTGACCTTGTAGTGCATCCGGGCGCCGGGAATCCTGATGGTACGGTATTGAATGCGTTACTGCATTACTACCCGCCAATCGCGGATGTTCCTCGTGCCGGTATCGTACACCGTCTGGATAAAGACACGACCGGATTAATGGTGGTGGCAAAAACGGTTCCGGCACAAACACGTCTGGTTGAGTCATTGCAGCTGCGCGAAATTACCCGTGAGTACGAAGCCGTAGCAATTGGTCACATGACTGCTGGCGGAACCGTCGAGGAACCGATTAGCCGTCACCCGACCAAGCGTACGCACATGGCGGTACACCCAATGGGGAAACCGGCGGTAACGCACTATCGCATTATGGAACACTTCCGTGTGCACACGCGTCTGCGGTTGCGTCTGGAAACCGGACGTACGCACCAGATCCGCGTGCACATGGCACATATCACTCATCCGCTGGTGGGCGATCAGGTCTACGGCGGTCGTCCACGTCCACCGAAAGGCGCTTCTGACGAATTTATCTCCGTACTGCGTAAGTTCGACCGCCAGGCGCTACATGCGACCATGCTGCGTTTGTATCACCCGATTTCCGGTATCGAAATGGAATGGCATGCGCCGATCCCACAAGATATGGTGCAATTGATTGAAGTGATGCGCGCTGATTTCGAAGAACATAAGGATGATATTGCCTGGCTATGAGTAAGCTAATTGTTCCGCAGTGGCCGATACCTCAAGGTGTCGCGGCGTGTAGTTCTACCCGTATTGGCGGAGTCAGTATGCCGCCTTACGATTCGCTGAATCTGGGCGCCCATTGCGGCGATAACCCGGAGCATGTTGAAGAGAACCGCAAACGACTGTTTGCTGCGGGCAATCTGCCGTCAAAGCCGGTCTGGCTGGAGCAGGTCCACGGTAAGGATGTCCTGAAACTGACAGGCGGGCCTTACGCCTCCAAACGCGCAGATGCGTCGTATAGCAACACGCCGGGCACAGTGTGTGCGGTAATGACCGCTGATTGTCTGCCGGTGCTGTTTTGCAATCGCGCCGGGACGGAAGTGGCTGCGGCCCATGCGGGTTGGCGAGGATTATGCGCTGGCGTGCTGGAAGAGACGGTGGCGTGTTTTGCCGACGAACCTGAAAACATTATTGCCTGGCTAGGCCCGGCGATAGGCCCAAACGCCTTTGAAGTGGGAGCAGAAGTTCGCGAGGCATTCATGACGAAAGATCCGCAAGCGGACCTCGCATTTGTACCGCGCGGCGACAAGTATCTGGCGGATATCTACCAGCTTGCCCGTCAGCGGCTGGCAAATGTCGGCGTAGAGAACCTCCACGGCGGCGACCGTTGCACCTTTAGTGAAAGTGAGACGTTCTTCTCTTATCGTCGCGACAATACCACGGGTCGTATGGCAAGTTTTATTTGGCTGATATAACCTAAAGAATCAAGACGATCCGGTACGTGTAATTTTCTTTTCACATAATTCAGGTCATTCACCTTGAATAATTGAGGGATGACCTCATTTAATCTCCAGTAGCAATTTTGACCTGTTATGGGAGGAGTTATGCGTCTGGATCGTCTTACCAATAAATTCCAGCTTGCTCTTGCCGATGCCCAGTCACTCGCATTGGGGCACGACAATCAATTCATCGAACCACTTCATCTAATGAGCGCCTTGCTGAATCAGGAAGGGGGATCGGTACGTCCTTTATTAACGTCTGCTGGCATTAATGCTGGCCAGTTACGTACAGCCATTGACCAGGCGTTGAGCCGCTTGCCGCAGGTAGAAGGTACCGGCGGTGATGTGCAGCCTTCTCAGGAACTGGTGCGTGTACTGAATCTTTGCGACAAGCTGGCGCAAAAACGTGGGGACAACTTTATTTCGTCAGAACTGTTCGTTCTGGCGGTGCTTGAGTCACGCGGTACGCTGACCGACTTATTAAAATCAGCAGGGGCGACGACCGCCAATATCACTCAGGCAATTGAACAAATGCGTGGAGGTGAAAGCGTGAATGACCAGGGGGCTGAAGACCAACGTCAGGCCTTGAAAAAATACACCGTCGATCTGACTGAACGTGCTGAACAGGGCAAACTCGATCCAGTTATCGGCCGTGATGAAGAAATTCGCCGTACCATTCAGGTGCTGCAACGTCGTACTAAAAATAACCCAGTGTTAATCGGTGAACCCGGTGTCGGTAAAACAGCCATTGTTGAAGGGCTGGCCCAACGCATCATCAATGGTGAAGTGCCGGAGGGCTTAAAAGGCCGTCGTGTACTGGCGCTGGATATGGGCGCGCTGGTGGCTGGGGCCAAATATCGCGGTGAGTTTGAAGAGCGCTTAAAAGGTGTGCTGAACGATCTCTCGAAACAGGAAGGCAACGTCATTCTGTTTATCGACGAATTGCATACCATGGTTGGGGCGGGTAAAGCCGATGGCGCGATGGACGCCGGGAACATGCTGAAACCAGCGCTGGCTCGCGGGGAACTGCACTGCGTAGGTGCCACAACGCTTGATGAATATCGCCAGTACATCGAAAAAGATGCGGCGCTGGAACGTCGTTTCCAGAAAGTGTTTGTGGCTGAACCTTCAGTGGAAGACACCATCGCAATCTTGCGTGGCCTGAAAGAACGTTATGAGCTGCACCATCATGTGCAGATTACTGACCCGGCGATTGTTGCGGCAGCTACGTTGTCTCATCGTTATATTGCCGATCGTCAGTTACCGGATAAAGCTATCGACCTTATTGACGAAGCGGCATCCAGCATTCGTATGCAGATTGACTCCAAGCCGGAGGAACTCGACAGACTCGACCGCCGTATTATCCAGCTCAAACTGGAACAGCAGGCATTAATGAAAGAGTCTGATGAGGCAAGTAAAAAACGTCTCGATATGCTCAACGAAGAGCTGGACGACAAAGAGCGCCAGTATTCTGAGTTAGAGGAAGAGTGGAAAGCTGAAAAAGCCTCCCTCTCGGGAACGCAAACTATCAAGGCTGAGCTGGAGCAGGCAAAAATCGCCATCGAACAGGCGCGCCGCGTTGGCGACCTGGCGCGGATGTCTGAACTGCAGTACGGCAAAATTCCTGAACTGGAAAAACAGCTGGAAGCAGCCACCCAGTCTGAAGGCAAAACCATGCGTCTGCTGCGTAATAAAGTCACGGATGCAGAAATTGCTGAGGTGCTGGCGCGCTGGACCGGGATCCCGGTTGCTCGCATGCTGGAAGGCGAACGGGAAAAACTGTTGCGTATGGAACAGGAGCTGCACAGCCGTGTGATTGGTCAGAACGAAGCGGTGGAAGCCGTTTCTAACGCCATCCGTCGTAGCCGCGCGGGCTTGTCCGATCCGAATCGTCCGATTGGTTCATTCTTGTTCCTTGGTCCAACCGGGGTCGGTAAAACCGAACTGTGCAAAGCGCTGGCAAACTTTATGTTCGACAGTGACGACGCAATGGTGCGTATCGATATGTCCGAGTTTATGGAGAAACACTCGGTGTCTCGCTTGGTTGGGGCACCTCCGGGATATGTCGGTTATGAAGAAGGTGGGTATCTGACGGAAGCAGTACGTCGTCGTCCTTACTCTGTCATCCTGCTGGATGAAGTGGAAAAAGCACACCCGGATGTGTTCAACATTCTGCTGCAGGTGCTTGACGATGGTCGTCTGACTGACGGACAGGGAAGAACGGTCGACTTCCGTAATACGGTTGTCATCATGACCTCAAACCTGGGGTCTGATCTAATCCAGGAACGCTTTGGTGAGCTGGATTACGGCCACATGAAAGATATGGTGCTGGGCGTCGTGAGCCATAACTTCCGACCGGAATTCATCAACCGTATAGATGAGGTTGTTGTATTCCATCCGTTGGGTGAGCAGCACATTGCTTCTATTGCTCAGATCCAGCTGCAGCGTCTGTACAAACGTCTGGAAGAACGTGGCTATGAAATCCATATTTCTGACGAGGCGCTTAAACTGCTGAGTGCGAATGGTTACGATCCGGTATATGGCGCACGTCCATTGAAACGTGCTATCCAGCAGCAGATCGAAAACCCGCTGGCGCAGCAAATTCTGTCTGGTGAACTGATTCCGGGCAAAACGATTCGTCTGGAAGTGAATGACGATCGCATCGTGGCAGTGCAGTAAGTCACAAAACAACAATAAACGGGCCCTGCGGGGCTCGTTTTTGTTTAAAATTCAGGCGAAAATAGACGTATTGATTGAAAAGTAATCGCTTGATAAGTTTTTTATATTTTTAACTTGTCAGCCTGAAATAACTCCCTATAATGCGCCTCCACTGACACGGAACAACGGATTACAAGCCGCCGGGTCAGCGGGGTTCCACTGAGAACTCCGGCGAAGAAAGCGAAATTA
>OKBC01000035.1_pt1 | contig 69793 bp, 81 predicted proteins | sample 1612361 | NCBI WGS metagenome assembly OKBC01 (sample SAMN04436792, study PRJEB24849) | human gut metagenome | biome: human gut; feature: NICU; material: stool | host: Homo sapiens | place: USA: Saint Louis, MO | collected 2011-04-27
ACCCGCAAAAACTTTTCACGTCCGGCATGGACGGCTTCACCGGGCCGTGCTCGTTGACGCCCTTGCGGCGAACGGCTCTCAAACGGGTGAAGGTAACAACCAGCGGTGCAGAGCAGCAGGTCCCCGCAAAAGTCAAAACCGCGGCCCCGGCAACTCAACGGGTGAGGGTTTTTAAAAGCAAAACAACAGAGTAAGGAGATTCATCATGGCAGCACGTGGCGTTAACAAAGTCATTCTGGTCGGACATCTGGGACAGGACCCGGACGTGCGTTATATGCCCAACGGCGGCGCAGTGGCAAACCTGACGCTGGCCACGTCCGAAACATGGCGTGATAAGCAGAGCGGGGAACTGCGCGAAAACACCGAATGGCACCGTGTTGTCATGTTCGGCAAGCTCGCGGAAGTGGCTGGCGAATACCTGCGTAAAGGCGCGCAGGTCTACATCGAGGGCCAGATGCGCACCCGTAGCTGGCAGGACGATACCGGCGCCACGCGCTATGTCACCGAGGTGCTGGTCGGGCAGAACGGCACCATGCAGATGCTCGGCGGTCGTCGTGGAACTGGTGAGCCTGAGAGCGCCGTGCCGCAGCAGCCCGCGCAGCCGCAGGATCCTGCTGCCCCGGCTCAACCTGCTCAGGCCCCGGCTAAATCCCCGAAAGCGAAGGGCGGTAAAAAAGGCCGTCAGAGCGCCACCCCGTCTCAGCTTCCTCCCCAGACTTTCCCGGACGATTACCCGCTGACCGATGAGGATGTGCCCTTTTAAACCGTGATGAACAACGCCCCGCTCAGGCGGGGCAGAAAAGGAGAAACACATGGACCACAACGTTTTGTCCCCCCTTGAATCCCTGCCGGATGGCACCTTCACCCGTAGTCAGGCGCAGGTGGTCGCGGCGCAGTATCAGAATGTGGCGATTGAGGATGATCAGGGAACCCATTTTCGCCTTGTCGTCCGTCATCAGGATGACGGCAGCATGGTCTGGCGTGTCTGGAATTTTGAACCGGGCGGTGAGTTCCTGATGAACCGTTATATCCGGGACTACGGAGTACGTAAAACGCAATAAGCCGTAAGAGGTGCCGGGCAGGGTTGGGTCTGCCCGGCAGACATTAACTAATATCGGAGAGAAATCAATTATGTCAGTGACCGAGTCTAAAACAAAAACCCCCGCGAAAACCAGCAAAAAAGCGGTGAAACCTGCCGAATCCGCCGCCCTCAAAGCCGCGCTTGAGGCCGCACAGATTGAGATGGTGCCGCTGTCAGCACTGGTCAAATCCCCGCTGAACGTCCGTACTATCCCGTATCCGCCGGAGAGCGTGCGGGAAATGGCTGACTCCATTCTCGCGGTCGGCCTCATTCAGAATCTGGTGGTTCATACTCTGCCGGACGGACTGTCGGGCGTCGCGGCGGGCGGTCGTCGCCTTGCTGCCCTGCAGCTTTTACAGCGCGAGCAGCGCATCGGTGCCGGACATCTTGTCATCGTGAAGCGCATCAGCGACGAACTGGCGGTGGTGGCCTCGATGGTCGAGAACAACAACCGGGTGGCAATGCACCCGGCAGAGCAAATCACCGGATTCCGCACGTTGTCTGAGCAGGGCAAAACTCCGGCACAAATCGGGGACCAGCTGGGCTACAGTTCGCGCCACGTCCAGCGCATGCTGAAGCTCGCCAGCCTTGCCCCGGAGCTTATCGCCCTGCTGGCAGAGAACACGCTCGATGTGGAGCAGTGTCAGGCGCTCAGTCTGGAAAGTGACCCGGCGCGTCAGATACAGGTGTATGAGCAGGTGAAGGCTTCATACAGCAACGCTCCGGCCCATCTGCTGAAACGCGCCATCACGGACACCGAAATATCGGTTCGCGACGCCCGCTTTATGTTTGTCGGGCGCGAAGCGTATGAGGCCGCAGGTGGCAAAGTGCGTGAGGACCTGTTCAGCGCGCAGGAGGGCGACGGAACGGCAGACGGGGTGCTGGTCGGGCGTCTGGTGCAGGAGAAGCTGGAGTCCGCCGCGCTGGCTGTTGAAATGCAGGAGGGCTGGTCATGGTCACTGGCACGGGAAGGGGCGGTGCGGAACTACGGTGACGACCGGGAACATTATCTGGTCCTGCCGGAGCCGGAGGGCGAACTCAGCGCTGACGAGCAGCAGCGTCTCGATGAACTGTACGCCACGCAGGAAGCCACGGCGACGTATGAGGATGAAGCCGCCATTCAGGTGCTGATTGACGAGACTGAAGAGGCGGCATCGATCCGGGCATGGACACCGGAGCAGAAAGCGGCCAGTGGCGTGGTGGTCAGCCTGTGTGATGGTGAGCTTCGTATCCAGCGCGGTGTGCAGAAGAAGGTGCAGGCGGCGGTCGCTGACGGGCAGGAAATTACGGGCGCTCAGGCCTCCCTGCATGTGGTCGCCAGCAGTACCCCGGATGTGGCAGAGGGTATCAGTGTGCCGCTTCTGAAAAAAATGTCCTCCGAGAGAACGCTGGCGGTACAGGCGGAACTGGTGCGGCAGCCACAGAAAGCCGTGGCCCTGATGGTCTGGCGGCTGTGCAGCTGCGTGTTCCACTACTGTATCACCACCCGGCACCCGTTTGTGATGAATCTCGGGGTTCACCACAGCAGCCTCACCAGCGAAGCCCCGACCGGAGAAAACGGTCAGGCATGGCAGTCTCTGATGCAGGAGAAAGCCCGTCTGGAGGCGCTGCTGCCGGAGGGCTGGAAGAACGATTTCACCACCTTTTTTGCCCTCGACGGACAGACCCTGATGTCGCTGATGGCTTTCTGTACCGCCTGTTCGGTGGACGGCGTCCAGACCCGTGAACACGGGCATACCCGCCGCAGTGACCTTGACGGTGTCGAGGCGGCACTCGGGTTCCACCTGCGCGACTGGTGGCAGCCAACGGCGGATAACTTCCTCGGGTTACTCAGCAAAAATCAGATTGTGGCGGCGCTGAACGACGCCGGACTGACCGGGGCCGCCTCGGATGCTGAAAAAATGAAGAAAGGCGATGCCGCCAGTCACGCCGAACAGTGGCTCTCCGGGACCCGATGGGTGCCGGGATGGATGCAGTCCCCGGATGCTGCAACGCCGGAAGAAGCAGCCTCCACGCCTGACACTGACGAACCCACCTCACACGCTGCCTGATAACGGAGACGCCGCCCTGCGGGGCGGCGATAAGGAGACGATGATGCGCAATATTATTACCCCCGATGTCCTGAAAACCATGATCCCACAGGAATACGAAGACTGGCGCGAAGGAGGGGAGGATTTGCGCCGCGAACTGACCCATGCCGTGATGCGTGACCTGAACTGCCCGGATAACTGGGACATGAACGGGGAGTACCGCAGCGAGTTCGGGGGCTTTTTCCCGGTACAGATCCGCTTCACGCCTTCACACGGTAACTATCATCTCGCCGTGTGCAGTCCCGGCGATATCTCTCCGGACTGGATGGTGGTGTTTGTCCCGGCCAGCGGTCGTCCGTTCTCGGTTATCAGCACCCTGTCGGACTGGTCGCCGGAAGCCATCAGCCACACGCTGAGTCTGGTTGCCCGGCTCGATGCCGATGGCTACAGTCAGGCCAGCATCATCAGCATGCTGGTCATGGAGGGCGCACAGTGAACGCATCAACAACGTCTCTGGTGACCCTGAAGCCAGCCCGGCAGGCAGCGCTGCAGGCGGTCCTGTCGGTGGAGGAATCCCGCCGTCTCGGTGCGCGTCTGCCCGCCATGCCACACGTGCGCACCTTCCTGCGTCTGCTGACCGGGAACAGCCGCATGAACACGACCGTGGCACAGCGCATTCCCGGCCTCAACTGGGACCCGAAGCATCGCCTGAGCAGCCTCAAACAGGTGGAGGAGGCGCTCGACGCACTGATTGCCAGCCACGGGGAGTGCTGCCCGCTGCCGCTGCCGGTGGACGTTCAGGCTGAACTGTTCCCGGAAGTGCTGCACACCCGTACAGAGCGTCGGTTGCAGCGCAGAAACATCGCGTTCACCCGCAGGATGCGCCGGGAAGAACGGACGCTGGCACATCACTGGCGGCTGCGGCAGAACCTGCTGGGGCAGGCCGTCACGGAGCTGAACTTTCAGTCCCCGGAAACGGTCAGCAGCTGGTACCGCCGGTGGGCCGAAGAGTTTGACGCGCGCGAGCTGGAGCCGGCTTTCTGGCACTGGCGGTCGCGGTTTGCGTCGCTGGCTTCCCTGGACTGGCTGCGTGACGCGAAGGAACCGCTGTACGGGGTCATTCATGAAATCGGCTTCATTGTGCGTGACACCCCGGCGGCTGTCCGTCAGGCGGAGCGCTGGCAGGTCCCGAACAAACTGACGGACCGGAGGCGGGGATGAAATGGCGTTACTCTCTGCGCTGGAAATTACCATCGCCCTGTCCCGGACCGCATGAACTGGCATCCGAAGTGGTGGAGGCGGGACAGCCTGCGCCTGAATCCATTATGTCGCGCTGGGTGGCGGGCGCCGGGTATGCGGTGTGCGTGGATTTTCCCGATGAGCGGCAGATTAAGCGCTGGAGTGATGAGCGCAAAGCCGCTGCGCGTCGAAGGAATCTTGAGCGTCGGGTCAACAGGATGGCGCCCCTGTTTGCTGAGGAACTGATTGAGAGGGAGCTTGAGGGGCGACCAGACTATTTCCGGGGAAAATCTCAGACCTGAATCGGGTGAGGTCCGGTTCAGGCGCGCATCGGTGTGGAGCCTGCAACGTCTGAAAGAAAAAAAGCACAACGACGGATAAAAAGAGGGGCGCTGACGCGCTCCTCTTGATCCTGTCACTGCATTGTTGATCTTAAATCCTTTGTCTCCCTGATACGGTTTTCTGACAGGGTGAGTCTCTCCTCCTGCTGCTTTCTCTCTTCTTCCGTTTCTTTCTGACTGGCCAGACCCGGGGACACCTTCGGCTCCCGACCGCTGCGCGTCCGGTCGTCGAGCCACACTCCGCTAACCGCGAAAGGACGCGGTAAGCTCCGCCGAACCCGCTCGCGGTTTCGGGCTATCGCTAGTGTCTGATGTCTGACGTCAACGGCAGGCCTGCAGCATCCCTGTCAGGATGCGCCGCCTCTTTCGCGCCGTGGCCTGCGCTCCCTGCATCCCGGCAAAAAAACGCCGGGACGTAAGGCGCAACGCCGTTTCGCTCGTCGCGCCCCGTCGTTGCCGGGGTGCCTGCCCTGGTGTTCCGTGCGCCTTTCACCGTTTAAGCCCCTTCGCCCGGGAATATCCCGCCACAAACCGCCTGGCTGTCCAGTACCGCTGATGCTCTCCGGCGACATTTTTTGCCGAAAACCCGACAAATAATGTCGCCTCCGTACCGGACATCTGCACCGGCCCGTGTCTGTTCTTTCCCGTTGCGGCGAAGGTTCTCAAACGGGTGAGGTTCACAACCCGGAAACAACCGGCAGCTACCCCACGAAACGTCAACACCGCGACGAATGAAACTCAACGGGTGATGTTCTTTAAAAATCAGGAGGAAAAAATGCAGACACAGGCGATGCGTGTTTATCAGATCACCTTTACCGGACGCGACGCAAAAGGCGTTATTCCGATGTTTACCCGCGTGAAAGCCATGACCGGAAAGGGCGCAATTAAGGCGTTTATTGAGCGTTACAAACCTGTTCAGGGCTGGTTTCTGGGCGATCCCGAAGACATTACCGACAACGTGCAAAAGGAGGCAGAAGAAGCAGAGAGCAAAACGCAGAGATGAAAAAAACCGGGTAAACCCGGCTTGTTCCACGCCGCAGAAATCGCAGCAACGATTTTTTGCGGCTTCATTAACTACCAAAGGAAGTTAACTCAATGATCCTTTCTATTGTTTCACCGTCTGACGGCGCTGTAAAGCCCCGCCGTCATTCCCGCATCCCCCGCGTCGATATTCCCGCGCCGGAAATTGACCCCACGCTCAGGGCATTCGGGCGACATATCGCAAAAAGCATACGCAAGGGGCGTGGTGTTCACATCCCCGCGATGAAAAACGCCGATTTTGGTCAGGTGCTCCGCACCCTCGAACTGACACGCGCATTTAACTAACCAGGTGAGCCGCTCCGAAAGGGGCGGCAACAGCAGAAGGAGGACATCATGAATCACACCACCACACAGGCTGTCAGCGTCGACATTACCCCCCACAGCGGCGCGGGAGAGGTCATCCCGTCTTTGCCCGTCGAGCGCATTGTGGCGCAGCGTAACAGCGGCGTGGCGGCTTTTCTGGAAGCCATAAGGCTGCTACGCGAGGCGCAGAAACTCATTTTTGAAGCATCCGGGCGCGGGTGGATCTCAGGCATGACCGACATCATTGAGCGCAGCCTGTCAGCCGACCGCAGCGCCACGCGGGAAGCTGCCTTAAAACGCAGCGTCTGCCGCTATGCAGATCGCGACATCTGGACGCGCCTGATGAATGATACGGGCATGTTTACGCTAATGAGTGAGGCGCAGCGTAAGGAATGGGACGCGCAGTTATACAGCGACAACTGCCCCGAAATTACGCTGGACAACGTGATCACCACGTTCCGGGCGCTTAACGCCAGCAAAGGCGAAACGTTTGAGCAGGGCGTGATCGATGTGTTCCGCAATCTCTCATGGGACTACAAAACGCATAATCCGTGCCTGTTGGGAAAGAAAATTATCATTGATGGTGTCCTGGACAATCATCGCGGGCTGTATTTTTCCGTGCGCACGTATGCACAGAACCGCATCGATGACCTTGCCCGCCCGTTCTGGTTACTCGACGGAAAGACCATACCCGACAACCGCGTCTCAGAGGGGGCAAACCTGAGCGCGTTTATCAGCCAGGGCGGCGCAGCGAGTGTGGGCGAGGTGTTCACGTGTGAGTATTTTACGGTACGCACATACAAAAAAGGGTCCGCGCACGTCACCTTTACCCGGCCTGACCTCGTGGAGAAGGTGAACGACATTATCGCGCGGCACTATCCGGGGGCGCTGCCGCCGGTGGTCTGATGCACTGGCGGGGGACTCGTTCCCCCGTCACTGTCTGACCGTCCGCCGAAAACCTGCCTGCGGCGCGTGGCAGGGCTGCGCTGACGCGCTGCCACGGGCACTCTGTCACAGGTCTGGTATCTCTGTTTCAGGCTGGCTCTGGCTGTTCTGCTGATATCTTCCCCTGTTCCATTCTCTCTTCTGCTGTTTCTTTCTGACAGGCCAGACCCGGGGACACCTTCGGCTCCTGACCCGCTGGCGCGGTTCAGTCGTCGAGCCACACTCCGCTAACCGCGAAAGGACGCGGTAAGCTCCGCCGAACCCGCCAGGCGGTTTCGGGCCTGCCGGCTAGTGTCTGATGTCTGAGGTCAACGGCAGGCTTGCAGCATCCTTGTCAGGATGCGCCGCCTCTGTCGCGCCGTGGCCTGCGCTTTTCGCACCCCGGCAAACTGACGCCGGGCTGTAAGGGGCAACGCCGTTTTCGCTGCCGCTTCTCCGACGTTGCGGCGGGTTCCTGCTCTTTCCTTACCTGGTGCCGTTTCACCCTTTTGAGTCCTTTCGCCGGGGCTGAGACAAGCACAACCCGTCTTGCCGTCCATGCACTGCTGGCGCACGGCCATAAAAACTTTTTGCCTGGACCCGCAAAAACTTTTCACGTCCGGCATGGACGGCTTCACCGGGCCGTGCTCGTTTACGCCCTTGCGGCGAACGGCTCTCAAACGGGTGAGGGTTTTAAAACCTTAAAGTCAGAAAAAGGAAAACATTCATGAATACCCGCATCGTTCATTCCATATCGTCCGTTCTGCGTACTGATGGCTTTGTGCGCAATATCCACGCCGCTAACCCGTTCGATGTTATCCGCGCCGATGTGGTGCTTGCGCGCATCGAGAAAGAGGCAGGGCGCTGCTGCGGGATGCATTACGAGCTGTATCAGGCGCGCGTGCTGGGCGATGCGCTGGATTATCTGGACGCGCTGCCGCTGAAAGACCGCCCGGCGCTCATGGGCGCGGCGGCAAAACGCGGTTACATCCTGACGCTGGCTGAAGAAGGGTACGCGCAGGAAGCCCGCGATGTGCTGATGAGTGAACTGGCGGAAAACGAATAGACAAAAAAACGGGTGGCGGCATGTTGCTGCCATCCCTTACCCGAAGGAGAAAACCATGCACTTACACCTGACTGAATCCTCAGCCCGTCCGGGAATGCAGGTCACTGCCGAAGCCGAGCGCGAGTACTGGATGAGTCGCCAGAAAGCGGCGGTGAAAGCGCCCGCTGAAATCGACGTTCACGCCTTCCACGACGCGCTGGGTCTGATGTACCCGCTCAACTGGTCAACGAGTGAGAGCGGTGGCTGGGAGACGTTCATGCTGCAGGAAATGGTCTGTGGTGACGTGACAGAGATTTATGCCCGCTACGGAGCCAGATATTTCCGGCTGCGGGATGTGTGCAACCTGAGCCATGCGCAGATTAAAACGCGCATTAAGGAGGAATTTAACCTGTTCCGGAAATGAAAAAAGCAGGGAAAACCCTGCTTTATCCACGCCGTAAAAGTCGCGGGAACGATTTTTTCGGCTTCACATACACGATATATGGAGGTCTGTATGACCCTGACTATTCTTTCACCTTCCACTGAGGCTGTAAAGCCCCGCCGTCACCAGCGCATTCTGCGCGATGACATCGCCGCGCGGGAGATTGACCCGGCGCTGAAAGCCTTCGGACGGCATATTGCCCGGAGCATTCGCAAGGGGCGCGGCGTCCATATCCCGGCGATGAACAACACCGCCTTCGGGCAGGTGCTCCGCACGCTTGAACTCAAACGCGCATGTAACTGATAAGGTGAGCCGCTCCTTCGGGAGCGGCAACAGCGGAGGTAATTGTATGTCGCAGCTGAGTTTTGCCGATGTGTTCAACATGGCCAGAGAAACCGCTGAGAATAGCCCTGTGATCCAGGTCAGGGCGCAGGTCGCGGAAGTGGTGCCTTCTGTTCAGCGTTTGATGAGTGAGCAGCACAGCCGGAGCCGGTTTATCCACGTGTTTAAAGACACGGGTCGCCATCTGGGACGCTGGGCGGTGTTCAGTGATTTTCTGTCACTGGCCGCCAGTGAACTGGATATGGCCCGGATAAGAGCGCCGGAAAGCATTGAGCACTGCCGGAAAATCTGCGCGCGTTATGAGGCGTCAGATATCGCGAAGATGCAGGAGATGTTCTGCATGATGGTGTGCGCACTGGAGGCTAAATTTCATGATTTCCTCGGCGCCATTTTCATGGTGCTTGAGCTGGGCGATAACTTTCGCGGGCAGTATTTTACCCCATATCCGGTCCAGTCCCTCATGGCCCGGATGCTGATGCCGGGCGTCAGGGACACTATCCGCCGGGAAGGGATAGCCACGGTCAGCGACCCGGCCTGTGGTGCCGCCGGGATGCTGATTGCATATGCCGAATGCCTGCTCGAAGCGGATATCAATCCTTCCATGCACATGTTCGGCAGCTGCATCGATATCGATCCGGTGGCGGCAGATATGGCTTTCATCCAGCTGTCTCTGCTGGGGATTGCCGCCGAAGTGGTCACGGGTAACACCCTGACAATGCAGTTCCGGCGGGTAAGATACACTCCCGTGTACTACCTCAATGACTTTGAAAAACGGCTGGCTGACCTGACCCGGTTCAGGGCGATGCGGGACTTTATGCGCGGGATACAGGAGGCTGCGTAAATAACCGGAAGGGCAGGGGATAACCTGCCCGACTGCGGAAAAAGGCCGCGCACCTGCGGTGCCGGATAATACCGGCTGCGCTACGCGCCGCCCGTATCAGTCCGTCGCGGGTTTCTCTCTTCATTATTATTTATTTGTCACTGTTATATTTCATCCGGCATCCTGCTGTCTATCTGTTCTGGTATTTATCCTTTGCGCTGAAAATAATAAAAACTGGTCCGGGCGTCGTCCCTGGCGGGACACGGCTGTCGTGAACAGAGCCAGCAAGCTGTCTCTGCCCTGTCGGGCTTCCATCCTGACGCAAATTCAACATCGCGCTTGCTGCATCCTTATCAGGATGCGCCGCTTTCACCGTGGCGATAAATACCCGCCACTCTGATGGCCGGAACGTGAATTCGATAAAGACCGAATTGACGTTCCGGGTTGTGTGCATGCTCTGCCCCGCGCTATATCGCCCGACATCATCTTTTCGCGGAGGGCGGCTTTTAGCATCCGCCGTGGCAAAAATAAAGGGGTGTATAAACGCTTCGCGCCCCTTTATTTCCTCCCCGTCAGCTGCAAATTGCCCTTTGCCGCTCAGTGATGAAGTCGAACGATTTAATAAACCGCAAAGGAGACATTCAGCATGCACACAATAAACGTCAACCCCAACGTCAACACCGCCACTCGTGAATCAGACGAACAATTTATAACAGACAAATATCTGCGTTATGCCGTCACCGATGGCGATGAGCGTCTGGATTTTATCCCGGCCCTCTTTTTTACGCCGTCAGCCGATAATATGGCGGCGAGCTGGTTACGCCAGCATTCGGATTACGATGGCGGATTCTGGTCTTACTGGATTATTCCGCAGGGTGTCGGCGGGAATATTACCCCGAACCGTATTCAGTTCATCACCACGCAGACCGGGTACATTGCGCCGGAAGGAAAACAGTCTTACAGGATGCGCATCCCCGGCAATTATTTTGACGGTGACGTCAGCGCCGATGCAGCAGGAATTATTGCCACGCTGACGATAATGAACTGGCTGTCATGGCAGGTGGCGGATATGGGGCCGGAATATGCCCGCGTCTGTAAACATCTGGTTTCCCGTCAGGATGCACTGAAAGATTATATCAGCATTATTCATCATCCCGAACGGCATTTAATCTGGCGGGCGATAGACTAATCAGATATCTGAAAAAAAGACCTCATTCATGAGGTCTTTCGTTTTTAACAGCCCGGGATTGTCCGGCATTTTTATTTGCCTTGATGGCCCTGTAGATAGCCTCAATCTTTCTCGCATATGCCAGTCGTCGCATGTCCTGCCTGTCCGTTCTGCGGAATCCGGCGTTGTAGGCACCGACTGCCTCCCAGCTGACGCCCCACTTCTTAAACGCCAGCGCCAGATAATACGCGCCGGTGTAAATATTCAGGCAGGCATCCGTCAGAAGATGTTCCGGTTTAATACCGAACTCCGATAACCGGGCATGGTGCTGCGAATCGATCTGCATCAGTCCGGCACCGTATCCTGTTCCCGGATTTTTACCGACAGCATCCACCACCCATTTCGATTCCTGCCATGAAATAGCCCGGAGCAGATCCGGATCAATCCGGTAATCCCGTCCCGCCATATCAAAACAATCCGTGGCCCATGCAGGCGTGGATATTAATAACAGGGCAGCAAACGCCAGTTTTTTTCTCAAAAGACTCCCTCCGGGCCGATTCCTGTAATTACGTTAACCCAGACCAGAACCAGACTCAACAAATATGCACTCCTCACCACAAAATCACCACACACTACGCAAAATTAAAATTTTGCAGATTGCTATTTGGAAACAGTGAGTTAACGTGGCTTATATTATTTTATTTAATATAAGCTAATGTGTTAGTGAATCAAAAACGATTCACTGACGATTCATAGGTAATTCGATAACGAATCGTTTACGATTCATTTTATTGGAATCAGAGAGTTAAGATGAATTGACTTGTAATTCAATTCATGATGTGATTTGCATAGTGAATTGCAAAAGAAAGGCCTGAGACATGATTCAATTCACGAATCAAATTGCAAGTCCTTCGCATGGTTTTGAATCTGAGAAATAGATACAGGTTTTGATTTTAATAAGGAGATCGAGATGGGTAAAGTGCAGGCCTATCCCAGTGATGAGGTGTGTGAGAAAATTAATGCGATTGTGGAAAAACGCAGAATGGAGGGGGCTAAGGATAAGGATGTCAGCTTTTCCAGTATATCTACAATGTTACTTGAGTTAGGCCTTCGGGTTTATGAAGCTCAGATGGAACGTAAAGAATCCGGATTTAATCAGATGGCATTCAACAGAGCCTTACTTGAAAGTGTTGTGAAAACACAATTTTCAGTGAATAAAGTTCTGGGCATTGAGTGCCTGAGCCCTCATGTCAAAGATGATCCCCGGTGGCAATGGAAGGGTATGGTTCAAAATATCCAGGAGGATGTTCAGGAAGTCATGCGTACATTCTTTCCTGATGAGCAGGAGGAAGCGGATGAATAGCATAAGAATTTTCGTATAGTGTGTCTTGCTGAATTTATTTTGAATTTTCATTATTCAAAATGAACGATTATTCTTTTCTGCTTTAATTATTCAGGATAAAGATCTGGTTTTATTGGATGACTTTTCTAGATGTGGGTCTTATAATTCAGGGGTAGTTTAAAAATTTAAGATGCATTAGCGCCAGAAGTATCGGCTTCTGACGCTAACTATCCATAGATACCTTATAAGGAGGCGCCTATGTGTGCGAAGGATCGTAGTCAAATTACTGTACTTAGTCAAACGGAAACCATTCATTCTTTTAGCGAGATGCTTAACTTTTCATCTTGCCCCTCCTTCATTAGAAACACCCAAGGTGAATTCCTTCATACTAGCCCACTTTTTGACAAAATCTTCTTAACTTCCGTAACATCTGTTGCCTGGTTTTCGGCGCTACCCTTAAAAACTAAAATAGAGCTTATCCAGTCGGAAATTAAATCTTTTACGGAAGATTCTTCTGTTTTGGTAAGAGGTATTGGTTTTGGGGATATATCATGGACAGTTTTTATTGAGAGCTTTCACCTTGATGATGAAAAATATAGTCGATGGGTTTTTATTAGAGAGGGTGAGGCTATATGCGACTACTCAAAAGAATATGCTGATTTTTCATCAAAAATGGAAAAATATATAGACCGCATTTCAAAAACGGCTAGTTCTGATTGGGCTATATTTAATCTTTATTCGGTTGGGTTTTCTCATGCCACTATATCTAAAATTACAGGTATTAAAGAACAAACATCCAGAAATACAGTTCGTCATATAAAAAACGAACTCAATTTCCCCAATCGTGACTATATTATATTGTCTTCTATTTGTGCTCTTAGTTATGGGAGAATTGTGGGGAATGTTATTGAAATACTAAAGGGTGATGTTAATTTTTTGTTAATTCAATAGTACAATTCGTACTATTGAATTGTGAATATAATTTACTCAAAATCTCTCCTTTATTGGTTTACATTTTTATTCACCAATGTAAGATTTATTAAAGGTTGGTAATCTTACTTTGGAGGTCGATTGGAAAGAGCGATTAGGAGCAACGCACGACCTGCGCCTGGAAAAAATGTGCTTTTAAAATTAGATGAAGAAACTAATCGTCGACTCATCAAAGCAAAAGACAGAAGCAGAAGAAGTAAAACATCCGAGGCCTATTTGAGACTGAAAGATCATCTTGAGCGGTTTCCGGACTTTTATAACTCAGAACTAACCGTACCAGGAGGTGAGCAGGAAGTGTGATTTAACATCATAGTCATAAATCTGTTTTATATATCAACCATTCTTTTTAAAGGAAATAAATATGAATGCTGTATTAAGTGTTCAGGACACTGCTGTCTCTGAAGAAACCAAGCCGTCTTTTCTGTCCCGCGTTTTCAACAAAAAGAAAGCCCTGAAAGTTGCTAAAGTTGCGCTGCCGGTTGCTGCTCTTGCGGCATTCTTCCCGGATGCTGCGATGGCCACCACCACGGCAACCGACCTGATGAAGTCCGGGGATGCGACCGTTAAAGGCACGTTTGGTAAGTCTTCCAGCGTCGTCAAATGGGTGGTTCTGGCAGAAGTTGTCGCCGGCGGCATCATGTACATGATGACCAAAAACGTGAAGTTCCTGTTCGGCTTCGCGATTATTTCCACCTTTATCACCATCGGTATGTCAGTCGCCGGTTACTGACAGGACGCTCGTGATGACGGGAGACGAATTAAAGCGATACCGTTTCCCGGAAACACTGACTAACCAGTCCCGCTGGTTTGGCTTATATCTCGATGAACTTATCCCGGCCGTGATTTGTCTCGGCTGGGGTTTCTGGACCAGCAAGTTCATTTTTGGTATGGCTGCAGCGGCACTGGTTTTCTGGGGTATCAAGAAACTGAAAAAAGGGCGGGGCAGTTCCTGGCTACGCGACCTGATTTACTGGTATCTGCCAACCTCCCTTCTTAAAGGTTTCTTTCATGATGTTCCGGACTCCTGTTTCCGGCAGTGGATTAAATAATCGGGGAATTAACATATGGAACATGGTGCCAGACAAAATACCACCCGCGTTATCGCTGTGGGATTTATCAGTCTGGGGACACTCCTGACCCTCAGTCTTGCGACCAATATTATCCAGGGCATAAATAATTACCGTCTCCAGACGGAACAGAAAGTGGCAGTGACACCGATGTTATTCAGTGCCCCCTTTGCGGTGTCTCAGAACCAGGCTGACGCCTCTTATATTGAGCAGCTGGGCATGTCCTTTGTTGCCTTGCGTCTGAATGTCACCCCGGAAACGGTTGATGCCCAGCATCAGCAGCTACTCCGGTATGTATTACCCGCCTCGCAGAACAGCCTCAAGGTCCAGCTGGCTGAAGATGCGAAACGCATTAAAGACAATAACGTTAATGCCACCTTTTATATGACGTCGATCCGTGCCTGGCCGGCAGAGAACCGCGTGGATATCCGGGGTGAGCTGAAAACGTGGATTGGGGATTCCAAACCCTACAGTGAAATTAAAAGTTATGTCATTCAGTTCAGTCGTGTCGATGGTGTCAGCTGGCTGGCGCGTTTTGGAGAAATAAATAATGAAAAAAATTAACCCGTTATTTATTTCAGGCTGTCTGCTGTTGGTCGCCCCCGCGATGTCCGCGACCCTCAGCGGTACGCTGGCGCCGACAGTGGTCCCCCTGACCAATGGCGGTCAGGCAAATATTGCCGTGAGTAACACCGACCCGAATCTGTTCACAGTACCAGGCGATCGCATCACGGCGATAAACAGCCTGGACGGTGGCCTGACAAACCAGGAGCAGACCGACAGCGGCGGCGCCATTCTGGCGACCGTCAGTAAAAAACCGTTCACCTTCATTGTGGAAACCGAACGCGGGCTGAACTTCTCCATTCGTGCCGTGCCCCGTGCGGGCTCAGGCCGGACAATTCAGCTGGTCAGCGAGCTGGCGGGGACACCCGGTCCGGCAAAAGCCTGGGAAGAGTCGAATCCCTATGAATCGTTACTGGTTTCGCTGAATCGCGCCGTGCGCCAGGGCAGCGTACCCGATGAGTATCAGTCTGTCCCCGTCACCTCTGAAGTGCTGCAGGCGCCGGCTGGTCTGCGCGCCACTGCCGACAGGGTCTGGGTCGGCCACCACCTGAAAGTCGTCCGTTACAGTCTGGATAACGTCTCCCTGTCGCCCCGTATGGTGCGTGAAAGCGATTTCTGGCAGCCCGGAACACGTGCCGTCATGTTCAGTACCCCGGCGGGCCTGCTGACTGCCGGTGGTCGCATGCAGATCTGGGTCACGACGTCAGATGAAGGAGTGAAGCGCTGATGGCCAACTTCAACACGCTGATCAAACGTAAGCAATATATCTGGCTGGGACTCATTCTGGCGGGCGGCGCGGCAGCCGTTGGGGGCGGGCTGTATCTTTCTGATCTGAACATGAGCTCTGATGAGGAAGCCCCGGCTCAGGGCGAACCCGCGCCGGACATGACCGGGGTGGTCGACAGCAGCTTCAACAGTAAGGTGGAGCAGCACGCGACCACCGAAATGCAGGCGACAGCTGCTGATCTCAACAAGCGTTTTGAGTCCCTGCAGGGGGAAGTGGATCTACTGAGTAAGGCGCGAACCGCTGATCAGATACGTATCGACAAGCTCAGCAGTGATAATGAATCCATGCAGAATCAGCTGAAGGCGCTGGGCGTAAAACCGGCTGTCTCTGGTGGCGAGCCCGCGCCGACCCCTCCGTCACCGCCACCCGGTCCGGAAGGTGAGCCGCAGCCAGCCAGTTATCCGCCGCAGACCGGCGCCGCGGTACCGCCTCCGACGGCATTCTATCCGGGGAATGGTATGACACCGCCGCCGCAGGTCAGCTACCAGTCTGTGCCGGTACCAAACCAGATACAGCGTAAAACGTTCAGTTACGACAAAGGAAAGAACGCGAAGTCATTGCCGTACATTCCGTCGGGGAGCTTTGCAAAAAGCATGCTTATCGAGGGGGCAGATGCCAACGCGTCTGTTACCGGGAATGAATCAACTGTACCGATGCAGTTGCGTATCACCGGTCGCGTGGAAATGCCAAACAGCAAAACCTACGACCTGACAGGGTGTTTTGTGGGCCTTGAAGCCTGGGGCGATGTCTCCAGCGAACGCGCCATTGTCCGTACCCGCAATATCAGCTGTATCAAAGGTGATAAAACCATCGATCAGCCCATTAACGGCCACGTTTCCTTTATGGGGAAAAACGGGGTTAAGGGAGAGGTGGTGATGCGTAACGGAAAAATCCTCGGCTGGGCATGGGGGGCCGGTTTTGTTGACGGGATTGGTCAGGGCATGGAACGGGCTTCACAGCCGGCTGTTGGCCTGGGGGCAACCGCATCTGTTGGCGCCGGTGACGTTCTGAAAATGGGGGTCGGCGGTGGTGCATCTAAAGCTGCGCAGACGCTGAGCGAGTACTACATCAAAAGGGCCGAGCAGTATCACCCGGTCATTCCGATTGGTGCCGGCAACGAAGTGACCGTCGTGTTCCAGGATGGATTCCAGCTGAAAACGATTGAAGAACTGGAAGCGGAAAAGAACGGGCAACAGCAGGCTCAGAATCAGGAGGCGGAGCCGGCACCGCAGGCTGATGCACATCATCAGTCAGGCGGCGGTATGAACGGATTCAATACTGACGAGATGCTGAAGAAGCTGGGCAAACTTGATCCGCGTGAGTTCTCTCCGGGCGCAGCGCCGCAGGGGGAAAATAATGGCTAAGTCTCTCATTACTGCTGTTCTGTCAGCACTGCGCTGGGCTCACTGGCTGGTTAAGTGTGCGGTGGTGTATCCGCTGGCCATGATGATGTTACTGGTTGTTCTGGTGTTCCGGACGGGACCGTACACGTTCGGCCAGACGCTGGTGAAAACCGTAGAGTCTGTGCAGCAGGAGGGATATGTCATTCAGGACTGCACGGGGCCGAAAGAACTTAATGGTGATGCGGTGAACACACCACTGCCTCCGGTTTTACAGGAAGACTGCACCACCGTCAGTACGGATGCGGCAGGGTATGCAGCATATATCGACCAGAGCTATACGCATAATATTCTCTGGCTCTGGCTGCTGATGGCGGTGGTGTTTACCGGGATCGCTGTGGTTTTCCGTCGGACTCCTGTCCGCAGGGGGATCATACGGAAAAACGGTGTTGTCGTCGGAGAGTCTGGTTCGGGTTCTTCAAGGCTGATTCTAGCCCGATCTGATGTCAGCCAGATTAAGCGTGTTTACGATGAAATGAGTCCGGGTGAAGGGGATAAATTTGTTCGGGCGATTAAGGAAAATACCCAAATCAGGATGAACCTGAAGAAATAACCGATAAATAGCGAGAAATATCATGAAGGAATTAATGCTGTTAATTCCTCTGGGCAGCGCTTTGCTCTTAACCGGGTGTGCGGGCACAGAGACCGAATTTCAATGTAATGCCACGACGTCGGATACCTGTATGACGATGGAACAGGCAAATGAAAAAGCGAAGCTGAAAGAGGAACGCAGTGATGCAAAGCCGGCTGCGGCCGGGTTGCCACAACTGGCTGAGGGTAATTTCAGAACAACGTCAGTTAATTCGTACCCGTTGCCGCCACAGCCAAATTTAATGCAGTCAAGAACAACGACAACGGTACCGACTAATACAGTAACGTCAGGATTGCTGACGAATAACAGAATAGTCAGTGCGCCGGTATATCGGCCTGTGGCTGTAACGCCAGCTGTTCGGCCGGTGAGTGTATCAACTTATACATCACCGGTGACGGCTCCTGGTAACTATCCCCGGCCATTAAGAAAAGGGGAGGAGACAACGTCATTGTGGATAGCGCCGTATGTGGATGCAGATGATGTATATCATCAGCCGGCAACGGTTCTTTTTGTCGTAAAACCATCGGCGTGGGGACAACCTCGCCTTAATTGATTTACGGCGCCATTACTGGCGCTGCAGTAAGTTTTCATTTCTGAATTAAAACGAGTGCCCTCTGCGTTGAAAGGGATGGGCGGTAGCGTGTGAAATGAACGTCGATAACGAAAAATGAAAGGATTTGAAAAATGACTGACTCAATGAAATATCTATGGCTGCTTTTTCGCGAGGATTCGTCATATATTTTTATGTTGATGCTGATTGTTGGTTCTGCCGTAATCGTGTCTGCCTTTTTTCAGAGAGCAATCACATCCTGGTGGGGTAAAACCCTCAGTGTGATACTGTGTATGGTGAGTATGATTACTACAGCAACAGGAGTTCTTGATCCTGAATCAACATATAAACAAATTATAAACAGGAAAGAAAATATCATCTATACGCTGAAAAACTGCAGAATCTCCGCATTTGAAGCGCAGCAGGCAGGGTTTCTGGCTAAAGCGAAAGATGGCTGGTCTTGTCCGGATGGCGTAACACGGTATATGGATGTGAGATACAGGGATAAGGCAGAGGTTAATAAACTTAGCACGGAGGGTAAGTAACGTGATGGATGAATTATTCAAATGGCTGCTTGCTTTTGTATTTTCAGTATATCTCTTGCTGTTTGTATTCAGTAATGACCCTGTACCAGAAGCGCTCGCACACCACTGGACTCATGACTGCCGCTTGCTGGAGAAGAATATTGATAAAGGTTTATTGTCTCCCACGCAAAACCGGCTTCAGTGTGGTGATGTTATTGAAAATGTCAGTGCAGATGAGTATGAAAAGGCGATAAGCGGGAATAAGCCGGTTACCTTACAGGAGTTAATCGAAGAGATATTCATTCGTTAGTATATAAACAGAGGCAATAAAGTATGCATGCATTTATTTTTCTGGTGCTGATGACGCCGAGTAGTGGCGGTGGGATTTGGAATGTTTCTCCCATGCCTAATACAGATGTTTGCATAAAAATGCTACGGGCACTCGAAGCACGTGGAGGAAGGGGTTACGGAGGTAATACAGGAGAGTGCATTGAAATTAAAACCCGCGAGCCTTTGAGCAGCGTGATGGAAACATTGAATGAGGGTGGGTAAATGGCTGAATACCAGTTAAGTTTTGATGGGTTTGTACGACTTTTTTTTGCAATGGCAATCATTATCTGTGGTTACGGCTATGTAATTATTGGTGTTTTTATAAGAGATACGCTTGCCTGTATTTTAATGTTGTTTGGGCTTGCAGGTCTCAGTGCTTTATTTTCTTTCATGGTATTCATGGATAAAAACATGTGGGCCGGTTCTCCTGATTTGACGCTGTCAGTAATAACGGGATTTTTTACAGCCACAGTCATCTTTTATATGTTTTATGTCTTGATTTATTCCTTTGAACGGATGGGGGCAGGTGAATAGTAAGACCGATGGTCAGTATTAACAATCTCACGTTATTTGAAAGTATGCAGCATAAGGAATAAGAAAGTGAAAGCGTACTATATACTCGGACATAATGTTGCATGGCTTAACGGTATATGCCTGATTCTTTTTGTTATTGGTGTGGTCGGTGCGCTGGCAATGGTTGCCATCCCTGAAAAATTCAATCTTCGAGTTAACAGAGGCGATACATTCATATACTGTTCGCTTATAGCGGTGGTTGGGTTTTCCGGGATGTTCGTTATCTCCATTCACTCATTTTCGATGGATGAACTTGAAGCAGGTAGACACTGGAAAGACGACTGCAAGACACTTGAGGTAAACATGCCGACAGGCGCTTTTACCAGCCCTGTTAATAAACTGGACTGTGATGGCATCATCATTAATGTGCCAGGTGAACGGTATTATGCGTATATCCATCAGTGGGAATTATACCAGGCGAATAAAAAATGAAAGTAAACGTCGCGAGCGCGGTTAAAAACATTGTTAACTGGGCCTTTCCACTCTTTTTTTTGGGTGGTCTGCTGTATCTTGTTTACGATGATTACAGAGATAACGGTACAGCGACTGAAGAACAGTTATTAATGATTTCTCATGAAATACCCTGTGCCGGTGAGGATTTTCGAACGGCACTCCGTAATAGCCCGGGACCATTAACCCTTCGCGATGCGAAGAAAATTGCCGCTAAATGTAACGAGAAATATAAACAACTTAACGCACTGAACGCTATGAGCAAATAATCAGGGGATGGATATGGTGTTATTTTTTAGAAAATATGGTTTTTTGTTTATCCCTCCAGTCTACTGGCTCATCTATCTGGGAGTCAGGCTGACGTACAATGGACTGGTCGGGGAGTTTTCTCCTGATTTCTTTCAGAGTATTCGACATGATGGTGTCTTTATCATCTGTAGTTTGTGCGTTTTTTATTTTTTCTGCTTAGAGGTGGGGGGTAGTGATGTGGAGTTCTCAGCGAACATTCTGTTCCTGATTGTTTTCTTTCATGTGGTTTTATTATTTATCACTCTGCTTATTTGTTTGTGGCAAGGGGCGATGTTGTTGGATGCGATCTTTACGGGTCAGATTATTGCTTCCATGTGTTTATTGTTTTTCATTCCTGTATTTTCCATTATAAGAAGGAGTTTCTAGTGCGGCTGTGAATATTCTTCTTGCCATTTATTACCCTTGTTGTTTTGAATTGCTCTTAAAGGAACGCCCGCATGAGTAATAACATTATCGATGCCGTCACCCAGGCTGTGAATTCACTGGTGTCAGCACTGAAGCTGCCCGACGAATCCGCGAAAGCCAATGACACGCTGGGCAGCATGAATTTCCCCCAGTTCAGCCGTATTCTGCCCTATAAGGATTATGATTCCGCGACCGGTCTGTTTATTAATAACAAAACCGTCGGTTTTATGTTTGAGGCGCGTCCTTTACCCGGTGCGGATAAAAGTATCGTCGCCACACTGGAGCATTTACTGCGCAGCAAACTTCCCCGGGGCGTCCCGGTCAGTTTTCATCTGGTCTCCAGCAAACTGGTCGGCAATGACATCGACTATGGTCTGCGTGAATTCCGCTGGAGCGGTAAACAGGCTAAAAAGTTTAATGCCATCACCCGCGCCTACTATCTCCGGGCGGCGGAAACACAATTTCCCCTGCCGGACAATCTGGATTTGCCCCTGACGCTGCGAAACTACCGCGTGTACATCTCCTGCTGCGTGCCCCGGAAGAAGAACTCCACCACGCAAATCGTGGAGCTGGAGAATCAGATTAAAGTGTTACGGGCATCGCTCGGCGGGGCTTACATCCCGACGCGTATCCTCGATGCGGCCGGGATGGTCGAACTGATGCGGGAGCTGATTAACCCGGATCCGCATGAGATGTACCGGGTGCCGTACAAGCTGGACCCGTATCAGGACCTGAACTATCAGTGCGTGGATGACAGCTTTGACATGCAGGTCACTGCCGGTCATCTGAAAATTGGCCGCCTGGGGCGGGACGGGAAAGAGTGCGTGACCCGGGTGACGAACTATCACCTGGAGTGTGACCCGGAAATCGCCTTTCTCTGGACCGCTGCGGACAACTACGCCAACCTGCTGAACCCGGAGCTCTCCATCTCCTGCCCCTTTGTCATCACACTGACGCTGATGGTGGAGGACCAGGTGAAGACCCAGAACGAAGCCAACCTGAAATTCATGGACGTGGAGAAGAAAAGCAAAACCTCCTACGCGAAGTACTTTCCGAACGTGATAAAGGAAATGCAGGAGTGGGGCGATATCCGCCAGCGACTGGCGACCAACCAGACCTCTCTGGTGTCCTACTTCTTTAACATCACCACGTATACCGCCGATAACGCAGAGGCCTCTCTCGCTACCGAGCAGCAGGTGCTCAACAGTTACCGTAAGGGTGGCTTCCAGCTTATCCCGGCCCGCTATCATCACCTGCGTAATTTTCTGGCCATGATGCCGTTCAAATGCGGCGAAGGCCTGTTCAAAGAGCTGCAGGCGGCAGGTGTGGTGAAGCGGGCGGAGACGTTCCAGGTGGCCAACCTTCTGCCGATTGTCGCTGACAGTCCGCTGGCGCCGGCAGGACTCCTGGCGCCCACCTACCGTAACCAGCTGGCGTTCATCGACCTGTTCTACGAGGGAATGAACAATACCAATTTCAACATGGCGGTCTGCGGCACCTCCGGGGCGGGCAAAACCGGTCTGATTCAGCCCCTCATTCGTAGCGTGCTCGACTCCGGCGGGTTTGCCTGGGTGTTCGACATGGGCGACGGCTACAAGTCCCTGTGTGAAAACATGGGCGGCGTGTATCTCGACGGCGACTCGCTGAAGTTTAATCCGTTCGCCAATATTCTCGACGACGCTAACTTTGACCTGTCCGCCGAGCGTATCCGCGACCAGATGTCGGTGATGGCCAGTCCCAACGGCAACCTGGATGAAGTGCACGAAGGTCTTCTCCTGCAGGCGGTCCGGGCGGCCTGGCTGAGTAAGCGCAACAAGGCGCGTATCGATGATGTGGTGGCCTTTCTCCGGAGCGAGAAAGACAGTGAGGAATACGCCGACTCACCGGGGGTGCGCAGCCGTCTTGATGACATGATTATCCTGCTCGACCAGTACACGGTGAACGGGCTGTACGGGGAGTACTTCAACTCTGATGAGCCGTCCCTGCACGACGATGCCCGGATGGTGGTCCTTGAGCTGGGCGGGCTGGAGTCGCGCCAGTCCCTGCTGGTCGCGGTGATGTTCTCGCTGATTATCTATATCGAAAACCGGATGTACCAGTCTCCCCGCAGCCTGAAAAAACTCAACGTTATCGATGAAGGCTGGCGACTGCTGGACTTCAAAAACGAAAAGGTGGGGACCTTTATCGAGAAGGGCTACCGGACGGCGCGCCGGCATACCGGGGCCTATATCACCATCACCCAGAATATCGTGGATTTCGACTCCCCGACCGCATCGAGCGCTGCACGCGCTGCCTGGGGGAACTCCTCGTACAAGGCCATTCTGAAACAGTCAGCGAAGGAATTTGCCAAGTATAACCAGCTGTACCCGGATCAGTTCAGCAAGCTGGAGAAAGACATGATTAACGGCTTCGGTTCTGCCAAAGAGCAGTGGTTCTCCTCTTTTATGCTGCAGGTGGAAGCGAACTGCTCCTGGCACCGCCTGTTCGTCGACCCGCTCAGCCGGGCGATGTACTCCTCAAAAGGCCCGGATTTTGAGTACATGAAAGCGCGTCGGGAAGAGGGGGTCGATATCCACGATGCGGTGTACGGCCTCGCGTGTCGCAACTTTAAAGAAGAAATGGCTGAGCTTGAATCCCGAATACCGGTGAATGACATGGAGGATAAACAGTGAAGAAAAACAACACCGAACAACCGGTCAGTACGACCTCTCATACCTTTCGCCGGATATCTGTCATCGTTGCTCTCGTGCTTTTCGCCCTGGCAACCAGCGCGTTTCTCTCGCGCGTGGTTCTGGAGTACTCCACGCCGCGGGTGGTGGCTTTTGATATGAAGAAAACGCTCGACAGTTTTATGGACAGTGTCAGCCAGAAGCAGCTGACAGAGGCGCAGTCAAAAGCGCTCTCTGATCGGTTTAACGACGCGCTGGAGAAGAGTCTGGCGGAGTATCAGCAGCAGCATCATGTGGTCATTCTGGTTTCACCTGCCGTGGTTCAGGGCGCACCCGATGTGACCCGCAACATCCAGCACGACATTGCCCGCCGGATGAAAGGAGAACAGTAATGATACGACTGAAAGGCTGTCTGCTCGCCGCCTGTCTGTTATCGCCGCTGACTCAGGCGGCTGATCTCGGTACCTGGGGGGATTTATGGCCCGTCCGGGAGCAGGACATGCTGCAGCTCATCACGCAGCGTCTGCAGTCGCTGCAATCCTCTGGCCAGTGGGACCAGACGATGGACGCGTTTAAGCAGCGGGTTATCGAGAACAGTCAGCGTCCGGCGCCGGTGGAAGGCATTAAGCGTGCGGAGAAATACGAGCAGCGCTGGTTTGATCCCAGCATCCGCCTGACCGAAGACCTGAAGGACAATGAGGGGCGGGTGTTTGCCCGCAAGGGCGATGTGGTGAACCCGCTTAAAACCGTACCGTTTGTCCAGACCCTGTACTTCATCAATGGTGACGATGCCGACCAGCTGGCCTGGATGAAGCGTCAGGTGCCGGAAACCCTGATGAGCAAAATTATCCTGGTGCGCGGCAGTATCCCTGACACCTCCGCAGCGCTGGACAGCCGGATCTATTTCGACCAGAACGGCGTACTGAGCAAGCGATTTGGCCTGACGGCGGTCCCGGCGCGGATCACGCCGGCGCCCTCCGGTGAACGGCTGAATATTGAGACCTTCCCTGTAAAATAAGGATGTTTCTGTGAAAACCCTGACGCTTTTCCTGAGTGCCCTGATGTTGTGGGGGTACAGCCTCAGTGCGGCTGCTGACCCCTCCTGTGAGGGCCGGTTTGTTAACCCGATCACCGATGTGTGCTGGCGCTGCATCTTCCCTCTGTCGCTCGGCAGCGTGCAGGTTGGTAAAGGCGATCTGCCTGATACCAGCAATCCCGGTAATCCCCTGCAGCTGTGTCCGGCGCCGCCACCGCTTTTTGTTCGCCCCGGTCTGGCCATCGGGTACTGGGAGCCGATGGCCATGACGGACGTCAGCCGTTCGCCAGGTTGCATGGTCAATCTGGGGGGCTTCAGTATCAATCTCGGCAAGACCGGCATGGGAACCGCGAGAAAGGACGATAAGCAGGTGAACGGCGCCTTCTATCACGTTCACTGGTACAAGTACCCGCTGACGTACTGGCTGAACATCATCACGTCGGCAGGCTGTCTGGAAGGCGGAGACATGGATATTGCCTATCTGTCCGAGATTGACCCGACCTGGGTGGACAGCAGCCTCACCACCATCCTGAATCCGGAAGCCATCCTGTTTGCCAACCCCATCGCGCAGGGCGCCTGCGCAGCGGATGCGCTGGCCAGTGCATTCCATATGCCGCTGGATGTGCTCTTCTGGTGTGGTGGAAGCCACGGCTCACTTTACCCGTTTAACGGCCAGGTCAGTAATGAATCCAGCCCGCTGCAGTCGTCGGTACTGGTCAGTGAACGTATGGCCTTCAAGCTTCACCGGCAGGGACAAATTATGGAGAGTATCGGGAAGGACAAGGCGGTCTGTTACGAATATCCCTCCCCGATCATCCCGAAAGAACGCTGGCGCTATCAGATGGTGAACATGTATCCGGACAGTGGTCAGTGCCATCCGCTTGGACGCAGCGTGATGCGCTGGGAGGCCGGCAAAAATCCACCCAACTCCCGCAAGAACTATGGCTATCTGATGTGGCGTAAACGCAATTGTGTCTTTCTCTGACAGGAGTCTCTCATGAAATTAATGAATCTGTTTATGGTCATGCTTTTGCTGACCGGACGAGCAGTGTTGGCTGAAACTTCCTCTGTTACAGACATGGAATGGCTGAAGCAGCAGGAGAACCTCAGCGAACAACTGCGCCAGCATCCGGATAAACAGCTGCAGCAGGAGCTTGAGGCGCAAATCAGCCGCAATCCTCTGCCCAAATCTGACCGCCAGTTTATCGATAATCTGGTCAGCCAGCAGAAAGCGGCGAATCAGGAAAAACCGGCAGAAGGGGCGCTGTACTTTGTCTCCTTCTCGATACCTGAAGAGGGGCTGAAGCGGATGCTGCACGAAACCCGGCAGTATGGCATTCCGGCGACACTGCGCGGGCTCGTCAATAACGACATGAGGACCACCACCGACGCGGTGCTGCAGCTGGTGAAAGACGGCGTCACCGACGGGGTGCAGATCGACCCGACACTGTACACGCAGTACGGCATCCGGAGTGTGCCGTCTCTGGTGGTACGGTGTCAGGCCGGATATGACGTGGTACGCGGTAACATTCACGTCAAACAGGCGCTGGAGAAAGTGGCACAAACCGGTGACTGCGCACAGGTGGCCCGGCAGATGCTTGATGCGCCCTCAAATGCCGCCGGGAGCCAGCCATGAAAGATAAACCGTACTTCATGGCGTTACCGGAAATGGTGAGGGATGCGGGAGGGTGGAAATGAAGACGGTTATTTCCGTGCTGACCGCGCATTTTTTTGTCCTGGGCACCTTCATCTGGCTGGCATCCCCCGCCTGCGCTGACAGTGGAGGCGACTATAAAGCCGGCTCGGATTTTGCGAAACAGGTGCAGGGCAATGGTCTGAACTCACTGAAAAATTTCAGTGGTGAGCAAAACCTGCCGGGGTATACCGCCAACCCGGATCAGACAAAATACTACGGCGGCGTCACTGCCAGCGGAGACAGCTCCCTGAAAAGCGATTCAGCCCTGGAGTTCAGCCAGGGGGATACCGGCAAAACGATTACGGAGTCGTTCACGAACCGGCCACCGGATCAGATATCTCAGGATGCGCCGTTTATTCAGGCCGCAAAGGATACCGAATCCCGTGCCGACAGCATTGTCGGTGATACCGGACAGTCCTGTACCGCCCAGGTTGTGAACCGAAGCGAGTTCACAAACCATACCTGCGAACGTGATCTGCAGGTGGAAAATTTTTGCACACGGGAAGCGACCCTGAAGGATAACGCCACCACGCAGAAAGTTAACCGAACCTATCAGCAGGTGGTGACGCTGAATTATGCCCGGAGTACCCGGCAATGGAGTGGCAACCTGACGATCCCGACCAGTGGTCGTCTTCTGAATGCCTCGGTGGATGGTGAGCCTCTGGTGATCCCCTGGATTGAAGAATGCGACGCCGAAGGGAAGGTGCGGGATAGCTGCAAGAGTGCCGTCAGTGAAAACCTGACCCTCTTTGAGCGAACGTTCCCCATTGATGTGATCAGCTGGCCACGATCAGAATCGATATGTTCAGGCGGCCAGAACACGCATTGTACGAAATATACCTATGACGGGAAGGGGAAGATTCATCAGTCGTTTGGTGTGGACAAAGTGGTCACTGCAGGGCAGAACTTTGCTGTAAGCAAAATATCACGAACCGTATCATCGGCCAGCCAGAAACCCGTACAGGTCACGGTCACCCTGGTGATGGAGGAAACCGAAACCGTCTACGCGCCTGAAGTCGTCTGGGTTGAAAGCTGTCCGTTCAGTAAGGATGAAGGGACAAAAACGGGCGAGGAATGTATCAGCCCGGGAGGAACGCGAACCATCACCCTCGGAGGCAGGGATTACTCGTTCACGGAAGCCTGCTGGAAATATAAGGACACCTGGCTCACGCAGCCGGCGGACTATGGCTCCTGTGAAAGCCTGATGAAAAATACGGCCTGCACCCTGTCATCCCGCCAGTGTGCCTTCTCCGGCGAAGACGGAACCTGCCTGCATGAGTATGCGACATATTCCTGTGAAACCAGGACGAGCGGGAAACAGATGGTTTGTGGCGGGGATGTGTTCTGCCTCGATGGGGAGTGTGACAAAGCCACGTCCGGGAAGAGCAACGACTTTGGCCAGGCCGTGTCTGAGCTGGCAGCGCTGGCGGCTGCAGGGAAGGATGTCGCGGCACTGAACGGGGTGGATGTCAGGGCCTTCACGGGAAAAGCGAAATACTGCAAAAAATTCGCGGCTGGCTTCAGTAACTGCTGCAAAGACGGCGGCTGGGGCCAGGATGTGGGGCTGGCACGCTGCAGCAGCGAGGAAAAGGCGCTGGCCAAAGCGAAAAAAGACAAGCTGACGGTCAGTATCGGGGAGTTCTGCTCTAAAAAGGTTCTGGGTATTTGCCTGGAGAAAAAAAGGAGCTATTGCCAGTTCGACTCAAAACTGGCGCAGATCGTTCAGCAGCAGGGCAGAAACGGCCAGCTTCATATCGGTTTTGGCGGCGCCAGCAGTCCTGACTGTCGGGGCATTACCGTCGCGGAACTCCAGGGGATTGATTTTAACGAGCTGGATTTCACAAACTTCATGGAGGATTTAATCAATAACCAGAAAATCCCGGATAACAGCGAACTGACCGAAAAAACAAAAGCGCGTATTAAAGAACTTCTCACGCAGTCTTCAGCAAAGTAACTCTCCATTAATAACATATCAAAGGTGACTAAATGGCTGCGTCCTTGATGGTCGTTGTTTTGCTTGTGCTCTTTCTTTTCATTCCAGCCTGTATCGCCCTGTTCATGTCAGGCCGCAGTCTGCTCCTTATATTCCTGGGTGCCGTGGCGTGCCAGGCGGCTGTTGCCGTTGCGTTTGCAGGACTGTCTGCCCGGGGCTGGTCTGAGTCGATGGGGATGGGGGCGGCATCACTCATTTTCTACGTTATCGGGCTGCACAAGGCTGACGGTGTAAAACAGAATACTCATAACGGGAGAGAAAAGAATGAAAGTTAATTTTCACAAACATCCTGCCGTCGATTTTTCTCTGAGACTGACGCTGACGGTAATTATCATATCTCCGGTGATTTATTTCTCCTGGGATGCCGTCAAAGGGACATCGGGGAGTGATTATGTTGAGAGTGTGGTCTTTATTCTCTGCATGGGCGGTGTCGGGCTTATGAATTATCTGTTTTTTTCGGCGCTGACCAGACTTTTACAGAAGGGAAAATAAAGGAGCAGGGATGGAAGAGAGAAAATCGTATGGAATGGTGGTGCTGTTTGTCAGCGTGTTTGTTGTTTTTCTGGTGAGCATTATGTCGTACAGCCTGTGGCGGGACAGACAGGTTAACGCATTTATGACCACCAACCGGGCCTGGGGGATCCAGTGCGACACTGTTTCTCAGGCCGCGTGGGTGGTCAGGGACGGGGAGCGGGTGGACCTTCAGATAAATCATCTGCCTCTGTACTGCAGCGGTTACCGCTTTGAAGCCCGTGATGATGCAGGAAAGATACAGCGCCAGCTCGATAAATACAGTGTCTATCAGCATCTGTCACGCCAGTCGCAATAATTCATAAAAGGGTATTTGCCATGCGAACAATACATGCCGCCATGCTGGCGGGGTGCCTTTGCTGCGCCCTGATGCCGGCTTTCGCCAAAGACGCGGGCTGGCAGTGGTACAACGAGAAACTGAAGCCCCGTGATGAGGACAGGAAAGCCGTACCAGCGGCACCACCGCCGCAAATGGATATTCTGGAGAAACTCGCCACACTCCAGGCGGCCACCAAACGGTCGTTGTACGAAGCCATTCTGTATCCATCGTCTGAAAACTTCGTGAAGTATTTCCGGCTGCAGAACTACTGGACGCAGCAGGCAGGTTTGTTCTCGATGAGTGCGAAGAAAGCGATGCTGGAAAACCCCGAACTCGATTACAACCTGCAGTACAGCCACTACAACGGCACGGTAAAAAACCAGCTCGCTGCCGACTATGCCGAACAGCGCCGGGCTATCTCGACCCTCGCACAGCATTTTGGCCTGATGTTCTTCTACCGGGGCCGGGAAGCGATCGATGGCCAGCTGGTCCAGGTGATTAAAAATTTTCGCGAAACCTATGGCCTGAGCGTGATACCGGTGTCGGTTGACGGAGTGATTAACCCCATGCTGCCCGACAGCCGGACGGACCAGGGCCAGGCAGAGCAGCTTGGCGTGAAGTTCTTCCCCGCGATGATGCTGGTTAACCCGAAAAGTGGCCAGGTGAAGCCTCTCAGTTACGGCTTTATCAGTCAGGACGACCTGGCGAAACAGTTCCTCTATGTCTCCAGCGACTTTAAACCAAACTTTTGAGATGCTTATGCATTATGTCACAACGGTATATATTGCTGCGTTCCTGGCTATTCTGTTTGTCACGTTAACTGGATATATATTTGCTCGTAATATTAACGTTTCAGAGTATTTCAGGTGCACATTCGTTGTCATACTCATACAAAGTATTTTCATTGGTTATGTGGCAAAGCAGGGTGTGGCCTGGGACGTAGTATCATTTATGGCTGCCAGTATTCAGTGTTGCGCGCCTGTACAGACCATGTTTATTCATCGGGCCATTTATACCCGACAGGCTAGTAAGGTGATATTCAGAGTTTGTATTATGGCTGGAATGCCATTGCTTGCGTGGTTGTCGATAGTGTTGAGGCTTCAGTGAAAGTTATTTTTGTGAATGTCTCATGGGCTTTTGTTAATAAATTCACATGCACACGAAAACCATATTATGAATATGAACTAAGAAAGTAGATGAGGATATATGCGAAAGATTCGTTTTCCGGATTTAGATATCACCGGGATGTGGGTGCTGGCCGTGGGCGTGTTTTTCCACCTGATAGCCCGGCTTGTCAGAAAGCAGCCTGAGCTGGCCGTCCAGGCCGGGGAAATCTTCGGGCTGGGAATGGTGGTGTTCGGGGGATACCGCATTCTTAACGCCCTGATTGCTGAAGCCGAAAAAGAGGAGAAAGCTTGTGAAAAGCAGCCTGAAGAACATCGCTAAGACGCCGCTGGCGGCGCTGGCTCTTTCCCTTGCTCTGGCCGGACTGGCACAGGCGGGCACGCTCGATGAGGTGAAGTCGCTCTGGGATCCGCGGGGAATCTCCGGTACTGAAACGGCTTCCCCGCAGAGCGACACTCCCCAGGCGGTGAGCGGGGCATCTCAGCCACGCTGGTTACGACTCAGCAACGGAAAGCAGGTGGACCTGCGCGACTGGAAAGTGGTGCTGTTCATGCAGGGACACTGTCCCTACTGTCATAAGTTTGACCCGGTACTGAAGCAGCTGGCCGGACAGTATGGCTTCTCCGTGTTCTCTTACACCATTGACGGACAGGGTGATGACGCGTTTCCTGAGGCGCTGCCGGCGCCTCCTGACGTGATGCAGACCTTTTTCCCCAATATCCCGGTGGCCACCCCGACCACGTTTCTGGTCAACGTGAACACCCTGGCAGCGTACCCGATCCTGCAGGGCGCCACGGATGCACAGGGCTTTATGGCCAGAGTGGATACGGTATTTCAGATGATGCACTGAGTCTCTGTTATATCCGGTCTTAGCAAGTGATTAAGGAAAATAGCCATGAACAAATATATACGTTCGACGGGACTGTATGCGTTTTTATTTCCAGCCAGTTTAAAAGCACCCGGACAGACAGCAGCAGAAAAAATAGAAAAACTGAAGCCGGAATTTATCCACCGGGAAAGGCGTCTGGAAATCTATCTGGAATTATTCATTGTGTTTCTCACTGCAGGTGCTTTGCTGTTTTGGATAATGAGATTTTTATTTAATCTCTGCGTGGCTGACTGGATAGCCAGCGGTGACCTGCGAGTAAAAGACCTGTGGAATATTATGATGTACGCCATCCCTTATGCGCTGATGGCTGTTGGGGTGGGGTTCTTTGTTGCCGGAGTGACATTAGCGATCCGCAATTTTTTCAGTTATCACCTTAAGACCCTTTTTATTCTGAGAAATGACAGAGTTAAAAAAAATGCTGTGCGTAATGGAGGACAGGATGCGAATTAAACTTCTGTCACTCTTCTGCGGTGCCGCGCTTGGCCTGTCATTTAGTGCCGCCGCCGACGTGAATGGCGACATGAACCAATTCTTCAATAAGCTTGGCTTTGCGTCCAATACCAGCCAGCCGCAGGTCTGGCAGGGACAGGCGGCGGGTTACGCCTCCGGCGGTTCGCTGTATGCCAGAACGCAGGTGAAAACGATCCAGCTGGTCAGCATGACCCTGCCGGATATTAACGCCGGCTGCGGCGGCATCGATGCGTACCTGGGGTCGTTCTCATTTATCAACAGCGAGCAGCTGCAGCGCTTCGGCAAACAAATTATGTCCAACGCCGCGGGCTACTTCTTTGACCTTGCCCTGCAGACCACGGTTCCGGAGATCAAAACTGCCAAAGACTTCCTGCAGAAGATGGCCAGCGACATCAACAGCATGAACCTCAGCTCCTGCCAGGCCGCTCAGGGCATTGTGGGCGGTCTGTTTCCACGGACCCAGGTGGCGCAGCAAAAGGTCTGCCAGGACATTGCCGGCGAGAGCAACATTTTTGCGGACTGGGCGGCTTCCCGTCAGGGCTGTTCGGTGGGGGGGCAGATGGACAAAGTGCAGGATAAAGCCAGCGATAAGGACAAGGAGCGTGTGATGAAGAACATCAACATTATGTGGGATGCCCTGTCCAAAAACCGGCTCTTTGACGGCAATAAGGAGCTGAAGGAGTTTGTGATGACCCTGACCGGGACGCTGATTTTTGGTGAGAACAGTGAGATCACGCCGCTGCCAGCACGCACCACTGACCAGGACCTGATTAAAGCCATGATGGAGGGCGGCACGGCTAAAATCTACCACTGCAATGATTCGGATAAGTGTCTTAAGGTCGTTGCTGATGCGACCGTGACCATCACCTCCAGTAAGGCGCTGAAAAGCCAGATTTCCGCTTTGTTAAGCAGTATCCAGAATAAAGCAGTGGCTGATGAAAAACTGACGGATCAGGAGAAAGGGTTTATCTCCAGCACCACCATCCCGGTGTTCAAATACCTGGTCGACCCGCAGATGCTCGGGGTGTCTAACTCACTTATTTACCAGCTGACAGACTATATCGGCTACGACATCCTGCTGCAGTACATTCAGGAACTTATCCAGCAGGCCCGGGCGATGATCTCAACCGGTAATTATCCCCAGTCGACAATGGATATGATCATGGAAAACCTCAACCAGGCGAGTGTGCAGATTGCCGCTTTCCAGTCCCGTGTTCAGGTCCAGCAGGACGCCTTGCTCGTGGTGGACAGACAAATGAGTTACATGCGCCAGCAGGTCTCCGCCCGCATGATGACCCGCTACCAGAATAACTATCATTTCGGAGGGAGCCTCTGATGACGCCACTTGAAATCTACACCATCGCCGGAGGCGACTGGCTGCGGGGTAATCTCAATGCCATCGCGGCGTTCATGGGGACCGCCACCTGGTCGTCTATTGAGAAAATGTGCATCGCGTTTTCGGTGTTGATTGTCGCCGTCAGCTGGGTGAAAAAACACAACATCATGGACCTCCTCGGCTGGGTGTTCTCCCTGACCCTGGTCTCGATGCTGGTCGTCATCCGCACGCCTGTGCAGATAATCGACTACAGCAACGTGGCGCAGGTCTACAAAGTGGATAATGTGCCGATTGGTCTGGCCATCCCGGCGTCGCTGAGTACGCGCGTCGGCAATGCCCTGGTGCAGAGCTACGAGATGATTTTCTCCCTGCCCGACAGTGTCACCTACAGTAAGACCGGCATGCTGTTTGGCGGAAACCTGGTGGCGAAAAGCACGGATTTTGTTTCGCAGAACCCCGAAATCACCACGCTGTTCTCCGACTACGTGCAGAACTGCGTGATGGGTGACATCTTTCTCAATGGCAAATACACCCTTGAAGAGCTGATGAACTCGTCTGACCCGTACACGCTGGTGTTTTCGAATCCCAGCCCGCTGAGAGGGGTATTCGATAAAAACAACAAGTTCCAGACCTGTCTGGAGGCTTCACGTGATTTGAAGTCAGCGTTAGCGCTTGACTCTCAGACCGGCGGGAAAACCTGGAGTTATTATGTACGCCAGTTGTTTGGCGGCAAACCCAATCCGGACCTGCTGTTCAGCCAGATGATTGGCGACAGTTACAGCTACTTCTACAGCTCAGGCCAGAGTGCCGGGCAGATTATCCGCCAGAATGTCACCATGAATGCGCTGCGTAACGGCATCCAGAGCTACGCGTCCCGCAGCGGCGACACAGCAAGCCTGGTGAACATCGCCAACACCACGTCGCTGGAAAAACAACGACTGGCCCAGGCCACGATGGGGCATCAGGCACTGCGCTCACTGCCGATGATGCAGACGGTCATCATGGGCATCATGATTGGGATGTTCCCGATCATGATTATGGCAGCAATGTTCAATATGATGACGTTGCAGGTCCTGAAAGGATACATGTTTGCCCTTATATGGCTGCAGTCCTGGCCACTGCTGTATGCCATCCTGAACAGCGCAATGGCGTATTACGCCAGACAGAACGGTGTGCCGGTGGTGCTGTCTGAACTCTCTCAGGTGCAGCTGAAAAACTCAGATATTGCGACCACCGCCGGGTATATCTCGATGATGATACCGCCGCTCAGCTGGGCGATGATAAAAAGTATGGGGGCAGGGTTCTCCAGTGCTTACAGCCACTTTGCCTCCTCGGGACTCAGTTCGACGTCCCAGGCCTCATCCAGCGTCGTGGACGGCAATTACTCTTTTGCCAATATGCAAATGGAGAACGTCAGCGGCTACAGCTGGGGTACCAACAGTTCGACCAGCTTCGGTCAGATGTCGCGGCAGCTGGGGAACGGTGGCACGGAGACGCAGACCGGGGACGGGACGACTATCTGGGATGCGCGCAGTTCTAAGCTACCGGTTGATATCAATGTCAGCCGGCAACTGGCCAGCGCGAACCAACAGATGGCACGTGAGTCAGATGTGCAGGCACAGAGTGCCCTGCATGGCTATAACAGCAGCGTGACAAGTGCCTGGAACAGCCTGAAGCAGTTTGGCACAAATATGGGTACCAGTGCATCGACGACGAGTGGGGCCGATAATACTGAGTCTTCACAGGATTCAATGGCCAGAAGTAAAATGTGGAATGCGGTTGTTTCTAATGCGAAGGCCAATAACATCAGCAATGAAGAGTCATTCAATCAGTTGATGGAAGATTCTTCCAAAAGAGCTCAGTCATTCGATGCGCACGTATCAGGTAAACTCAGTTCGGGAGATCAGCTATTCGGTAAGCTGGGTAAATGGGGTACTGGACTATCAGCTGAAGTCGGTGCTAAAGGCAGTGCAGGTTGGACTCATAACTCAGGAGATACGGATAGTATCGGATCTTCAGGTAGGCAGTCACATGACAGCCGTCATGATACCAGCAGTCAGGCGGCAAAAGACTTCAAGGAAGCATCGGATTACTTTACCAGCCGTAAAACTAGTACATCGGGTAATAGGACAGATAACAATGCCAGCTCACGCGTTGACCAGTTTGCGGCATCGCTGTCGAGCGCGAAAAACAGCTATGACCAGTACACAAGCAGCCGGACTCGTAGCCATGAATATAGTGAGATGGCATCCCGTACAGAGAGCATGAGCGGCCAGATGAACGAGAACCTGACTCAGCAGTTTGCTCACTTTGTCCAACAGCGTTCTCCGCAGAATGCAGAAGTCATTCTGACCAACACAAGTTCACCAGAAGTCGCTGCGCAACGTGAGGCACTGGCGCGTGAATTCGTCAAAGCGCAGGTTGAACCAAAAGTTGATGGTGCTTATCAACAGGGCCGCGAAAGCATCGGTCAGAACATGTCCGGTGTATCAGGTGGTAGTGACCGTGGTTCGGTAATGGCCGACTACGGACATAATGCCGGCAATATCGAAGCTATGACACGAGATGCGGGGATTAAGGATAATGTGGGTCAGAAAGTGGATGGGATGATAGCGCAGAATAATCAACAGCATCAAGAAACCCAGCAGGGGATAGAGCGTGATGGCAATGAGATTAGAAAACAGAATTCTGATCTCGAAAAACATCATAATACAGAGGGAAATAAGTTCGAAAATGAATATAATGAAAGAGCCAGCGTAGTGAAATCCTTACCCGGAGCTGACTCACCACGTGAGCTAGAGGCAAAGGCAGCCAAAATTCAAAAGGATTACATTGATGGGAAAAGGTGAAAATGATGATGAATAATAAAACGCTTATTAAAGAAGTGGATGAGTTAAAAGATGTGCTTTCAAAGGGCGATGCCGAAATACCGTCTTTTTGGGTATGCATGTGGCCCGGTCTTTGTCTGGTAATATGGAATATTTTTTGCGCATTAATTAGTGTGCGATCAGAGTATTATGATGTCAAATACATATTCTGGGTTTTGATATTTCCTGGTGCTGTGGGTCTGATTCTTCTGCTCGGGGTGGCGAACGCTCGTTCTCTATTTTTATCAGTTCCAAAGTCCTTCAGGGAAAAGTCAGTAATATATCGTTTTTTTTCAAAAAAACTTCTTGCTTATGCTTTTGCATACATGATGATAATCATGGCACTGGCTATTTATAATAGATTTTTTTATGACTCCCCATTTCCTTATGCATTCATGGTTCTTTTGACAACGATTTTTTTTGGTTTTGTTATGAATTTAGATTTTGGAAGATATCAATTGTCACTGCTGACATCAGTATTAAGCACTCTCAAAGGTAATGTGGTGGAAAATTGATTTTATATGGTGATTTTTATTAGTTGCGGGGCGGAGAGTGCAACTTGCTGCCTTCATCGTTCTATATACCCTTAAATAGTTTATACAAAAACGTTGAACATGTGCGCAATTTATTTGTGCGCCTGTGAAGCGTTGCCGCCATCGGCGGAATTATTTCATCTTTATTCATTCAGAGGTTATTTATGGAAGAAACACATGAACTCACATCGACCGATCTGTATTCGCCGCGTGTAGCTTACGAATCATACGTTTCTTCAAAAACAGACCCGTCATTTTTCAGTTATGATGTGGATTTGTTAGCAGTTAGTGGCGCTGTTATTATTTTCGGTTTGTTATTGTTTTACGCTTTCTCACGATATGCAGTATCTTCGCACATCAAAAATAAATGTAGTACTTTGCCTGCGGGTCCCGATAAAAAGCCTGACGTGCAGAGCGAGCCAGACTATTTTCATCTCACCTTATGTGTGGAAGGGGCAGCAGACGCTGATGATTCCGTCCTGTCTTCTCTTGCTTCTCGTGTTGTCCGCGAAGCGGAGAATCTTTATATCCCCGGCATCAATCGCCGCGACAGCACTGACGGTGAGTTTGCCTGGTCTGTACAGACAAAATTTCCTTCTGACAAGCTGTGTGGTTCCCGGCTTTTTCCGGAGACGGGCTGGTTTGAGAGTCCGAATGTCATTGAACGTCCCATGAAGATGCTGTGCGTCTGCCTGCAATACACCGCTGAAACATCGCCAGCCACACTGTATTCACTGGTCGATGAAGCCGGGCGGCAGGTGGAGAAATCGTACCTTAAAGGCGGACATTATCATGGCTCTGAGGGCTATACCTTCTGCATGAGTCAGTTCTGAATAACAGTGTTAAGGTCAACACGATGAAAAACCTCATTATCACAATAACAGGTATTGATGCAGGTGACGATTCTTTGCCCTGCCATCTTTATCCGACAGAGACCTGCGATACGGTGAGTTTCAATACTTCTCCGGGGCTTAATACAGAGACTGTCAGAGCGGTACTTTATTCTCTGTTTGAAGATGCCTGTAATGTTGATTATTCCCAGGAAGATGGTTCGGGGTCGTTTATTGCAATTGATTCTCCCCCGAATCCAGGATGCTATGAGTATTCACTGAAATAACATTTCCTGCGATGACGTATTTCTGTTGATTTAATTTATCCCCCTCACTGGTTTACTGACGGATTATTGCCATGAGTTTTAATGCCAAAGACATGACGCAGGGCGGTCAGATTGCCAATATGCGTTTCCGCATGTTTGGTCAGATTGCCAATATTATATTTTATGTGCTGTTTATTTTATTCTGGGTGCTGTGCGGGCTGATGCTGATGTACCGACTCAGCTGGCAGACCTTTGTGAACGGCTGCGTGTACTGGTGGTGTACGACGCTCGGTCCCATGCGCGATATTATTCGCTCCCAGCCCGTCTACACCATTCAGTATTACGGCCAGTCGCTGGAATATACCTCAGAACAAATCCTGGCCGATAAATACACCATCTGGTGCGGTGAGCAGTTGTGGACCAGTTTTATTTTCGCCGCCGTGGTTTCTCTCGTCATCTGTATCGTGACGTTCTTTGTTGCCAGCTGGGTACTGGGCCGGCAGGGGAAACAGCAGAGCGAGGATGAGAATACCGGCGGACGCCAGCTGTCCGACAAGCCCAAAGAAGTGGCCCGCCAGATGAAGCGTGATGGTATGGCTTCGGATATTAAAATTGGCGACCTGCCGATACTGCTGAACTCTGAAATCCAGAACTTCTGTCTCCACGGGACTGTGGGCTCCGGTAAATCTGAAGTGATACGGCGTCTGCTGAACTACGTCCGCGCCCGGGGCGATATGGCCATCATCTACGACCGGTCCTGTGAGTTCGTCAAAAGCTATTACGACCCGTCGCTCGATAAAATCCTCAACCCGCTAGACTCGCGCTGTGCCGCCTGGGATTTGTGGAAAGAGTGTCTGTCGCTGCCGGATTTCGACAACATATCGAATACCCTTATCCCGATGGGGACCAAAGAAGACCCGTTCTGGCAGGGATCAGGGCGCACCATCTTTGCTGAAGGCGCGTACCTGATGCGTGAAGACAAGGATCGCAGCTACGAGAAGCTGGTCGACACCATGCTGTCCATCAAAATTGACAAACTGCGCGCCTATCTGCAAAACACCCCGGCCGCAAACCTGGTGGAAGAGAAGATTGAGAAAACCGCCATCAGTATCCGTGCGGTGCTGACCAACTACGTCAAGGCCATCCGCTACCTGCAGGGCATTGAGAAGAACGGCGAGCCGTTCACTATCCGCGACTGGATGCGCGGTGTGCGTGAAGACCAGCCCAACGGCTGGCTGTTCATCTCCTCCAACGCAGACACCCATGCTTCCCTGAAGCCGGTTATCTCGATGTGGCTGTCGATTGCCATCCGCGGCCTGCTGGCGATGGGGGAGAACCGCAACCGGCGCGTGTGGATTTTCGCTGACGAGCTTCCCACGCTGCACAAACTGCCGGACCTGGTCGAAATCCTCCCGGAAGCCCGTAAGTTCGGGGGCTGTTATGTCTTTGGTATTCAGTCGTATGCCCAGCTGGAAGATATCTACGGCGTGAAACCCGCCGCCACGCTCTTTGATGTCATGAACACCCGGGCATTCTTCCGCTCCCCGAGTAAAGAGATTGCGGAGTTTGCCGCCGGCGAAATCGGTGAGAAAGAAATCCTCAAGGCCAGCGAGCAGTACTCCTACGGTGCAGACCCGGTGCGTGACGGGGTGTCGACCGGGAAGGAGAAAGAGCGGGAAACGCTGGTCAGCTACTCGGATATTCAGACGCTCCCGGACCTGTCCTGCTATGTCACGCTGCCCGGGCCGTATCCGGCCGTGAAGCTGGCCATGAAATACAAGCCGCGTCCGAAAATTGCTGAGGGGTTTATTCAGCGTACTCCCGATACGCGGGCGGATGCACGACTCAGTGCGCTGCTGGAAGCCCGGGAAGCCGAAGGCAGTCTGGCAAGGGCGCTTTTCACGCCGGATGCGCCAGAGCTGGCAGGCAAAGACAGTACACCCGGTGAACAGCCTGAGCCGGTCAGTCAACCTGCGCCAGCAGAAGTGGCAGTATCTCCGGCACCGGTAAACGCGCCGCCGACAACAAAGAGTCCGGCAGCGGAACCCTCCGCCGGGGCACCTGCATCACCGCCACCTGAGGCGACTGTCCTGCGGAACACGACCGTACCGTTGATTAAACCGAAAGCGGCCGGGACTGCCGCAACAGCATCCTCTGCCGGTACCCCTGTTGCACCTGCTGGCGGGACAGAACAGGAACTGGTGCAGCACTCAACAGAACAGGGACGGGATATGCTGCCTGCCGGCATGAACGAGGACGGTGTAATCGAAGACATGCAGGCGTATGACGCCTGGCTGGCAGATGAGCAGACGCTGCGCGATATGCAGCGGCGTGAAGAGGTCAACATCAACCACAGCCACCGCCACGATGAGCAGGATGATGTCGAGATTGGGGGGAACTTCTGATGCTTAGTTTCAGCCAGGTTAAATCAGCTGGCAGTGCCGGTAATTACTATACGGACAAGGATAATTACTACGTTATCGGGAGTATGGACGAGCGCTGGCAGGGTAAAGGCGCGGAAGCGCTTGGTCTTGAAGGAAAGGTAGACAAGCAGGTCTTCACGGAGCTTCTGCAGGGAAAACTACCTGATGGCAGCGACCTGACCCGGATACAGGATGGCGTGAATAAGCACCGGCCCGGTTACGACCTGACCTTCTCGGCACCGAAAAGTGTATCGATGCTGGCTATGCTGGGCGGCGATAAGCGTCTTATCGATGCTCATAATCGCGCGGTGACAGTCGCTCTTAACCAGGTGGAGTCCCTTGCCTCCACACGGGTAAAGAGAGATGGCGTTTCTGAAACGGTCCTGACCGGGAATCTGATTATTGCCCGCTTTAACCACGATACATCGCGCGCTCAGGACCCACAGATACACACGCACAGCGTGGTTATCAATGCGACACAGAACGGCGATAAATGGCAGACGCTGGCCAGCGATACCGTCGGTAAAACCGGGTTTTCCGAAAACATACTGGCCAACCGCATCGCTTTGGGAAAGATATACCAGAACTCTCTCAGGGCCGATGTTGAGTCTATGGGTTACAAGACAGTGGATGCGGGTAAGAATGGCATGTGGGAGATGGAGGGCGTGCCGGTTGAGTCGTTTTCCACGCGCAGTCAGGAGCTCCGGGAGGCTGCAGGACCCGATGCCTCCCTGAAGTCCCGGGATGTGGCCGCGCTCGATACCCGCAAGTCGAAAGAAGCCATCGATCCGGCAGAGAAGATGGTGGAGTGGATGAACACGCTGAAGGAGACCGGGTTTGACATCCGGGGGTACCGTGAGGCCGCCGATGCGCGAGCCGCAGAGCTGGCCCGTGCACCTGCCGCGCCGGTGAACACTGACGGTCCGGATATCACGGATGTGGTGACGAAAGCGATTGCCGGTCTCAGCGACCGCAAGGTGCAGTTCACGTATGCCGACCTGCTGGCACGCACGGTCGGCCAGCTGGAGGCGAAGGACGGTGTGTTTGAGCTGGCGAGAAAGGGCATCGATGCCGCCATTGAACGGGAGCAGCTTATCCCTCTCGATCGCGAGAAAGGCCTGTTCACCTCAAACATTCACGTCCTTGATGAGCTCTCCGTGAAAGCGCTCAGCCAGGAAATTCAGCGGCAGAACCACGTCTCCGTCACGCCCGACGCGTCGGTGGTGCGCGAGGCTCCCTTCAGCGATGCGGTCAGCGTCCTGGCGCAGGACCGTCCGGCGATGGGGATTGTCGCCGGTCAGGGCGGCGCTGCGGGCCAGCGGGAGCGGGTGGCCGAGCTGACGCTGATGGCCCGGGAGCAGGGGCGCGACGTGCATATCCTCGCTGCCGATAACCGCTCCCGGGATTTTCTCGCCGGGGATGCGCGGCTGGCCGGAGAAACCGTCACAGGCAAATCTGCCCTGCAGGACGGGACGGCGTTTATCCCGGGCGGGACACTCATTGTGGACCAGGCGGAGAAGCTGAGCCTGAAGGAGACGATTTCCCTGCTGGATGGCGCCATGCGCCATAACGTGCAGGTCCTGCTCTCCGACAGCGGCAAACGCAGCGGAACCGGGAGCGCGCTGACGGTCCTGAAAGACAGCGGCGTGAACACCTACCGGTGGCAGGGCGGAAAACAGGCGACGGCAGACATCATCAGTGAGCCGGACAAGAGTGCGCGCTACAGCCGGCTGGCACAGGAGTTTGCCGCCAGCGTGCGTGAAGGGCAGGAAAGTGTGGCGCAAATCAGCGGGACGCGTGAGCAGAATGTCCTGAACAACGTTATCCGCGACACTCTCAAAAATGAGGGGGCGCTCGGCAACCGGGACATGACGGTGACCGCGCTGACGCCGGTGTGGCTGGACAGCAAGAGCCGGGGCGTGCGGGACTATTACCGCGAGGGCATGGTCATGGAGCGGTGGGACCCGGAGACCCGGAAGCATGATCGCTTTGTCATTGACCGGGTGACGGCCAGCAGCAACATGCTGACCCTGAAAGACCGCGAGGGGGAGCGTCTGGACCTGAAAGTCTCCGCCGTCGACAGTCAGTGGACGCTGTTTCGCACGGATAAGCTGCCGGTAGCAGAGGGTGAGCGTCTGGCGGTGCTCGGGAAGATCCCCGACACGCGCCTGAAGGGCGGGGAAAGTGTCACGGTGCTGAAAGCGGAAGCCGGGCAGCTGACGGTTCAGCGTCCCGGGCAGAAAACCACCCAGACGCTTCCTGTCGGCAGCAGCCCGTTCGACGGGATTAAGGTCGGCCACGGCTGGGTGGAGAGTCCCGGCCGGTCGGTCAGCGAAACGGCGACCGTCTTTGCCTCCGTCACGCAACGCGAACTCGACAATGCCACGCTCAACCAGCTGGCACAGAGTGGAAGCCATATCCGGCTGTACTCCGCGCAGGACGCGGCCCGCACCACCGAGAAACTGGCGCGTCACACCGCATTCAGCGTGGTCTCAGAGCAGCTGAAGGCCCGCTCGGGAGAAACAGACCTTGAGGAGGCCATCGCACAGCAGAAAGCCGGACTGCATACCCCGGCAGAGCAGGCCATTCACCTTTCCGTGCCGCTGCTGGAGAGCAACAGCCTGACCTTTACCCGGCCGCAGTTGCTGGCCACGGCACTGGAAACCGGCGGCGGTAAGGTCCCGATGAAGGACATAGAGGCAACCATTCAGGCGCAGATTAAGGCCGGGAGTCTGCTGAATGTGCCGGTGGCCTCCGGACACGGCAACGACCTGCTGATTTCCCGCCAGACCTGGGATGCGGAGAAAAGCGTCCTGACGCGGGTGCTGGAAGGTAAGGATGCGGTGGCACCGCTGATGGGCCGGGTGCCGGGCAGCCTCATGACAGACCTGACCGCCGGACAGCGTGCGGCAACCCGGATGATACTCGAGACCCCGGACCGGTTCACTGTGGTTCAGGGCTATGCCGGGGTGGGGAAAACCACGCAGTTCAAAGCTGTGATGAGCGCCATCAGCCTGCTGCCGGAAGAGACGCGCCCGCGCGTCATTGGTCTGGGGCCGACACACCGCGCCGTGGGCGAGATGCAGAGCGCTGGCGTCGACGCGCAGACCACCGCCTCTTTCCTGCATGACACGCAGCTGCAGCAGCGCAACGGCCAGACGCCGGATTTCAGCAACACGCTGTTCCTGCTCGATGAGAGCTCAATGGTCGGTCTGTCCGACACCGCGAAAGCGCTCTCCCTGATTGCGGCCGGGGGAGGCCGTGCCGTACTCAGCGGCGATACCGACCAGCTGCAGTCCATCGCGCCGGGCCAGCCGTTCCGGCTGATGCAGCAGCGCAGCGCGGCTGATGTGGCGATCATGAAAGAGATTGTGCGCCAGGTACCTGAGCTGCGACCGGCGGTCTACAGCCTGATTGAGCGGGATGTGCACCGCGCCCTGACCACCATTGAGCAGGTCACGCCGGAGCAGGTGCCGAGAAAAGAAGGCGCCTGGGCGCCGGGCAGTTCTGTGGTGGAATTCACACAGAAGCAGGAAAAGGCGATAGAAAAGGCACTGAGCGAGGGGAAAACCCTGCCGGAAGGTCAGCCCGCGACGCTCTACGAGGCGCTGGTGAAGGACTATACCGGACGGACCCCGGAGGCACAGTCGCAGACGCTGGTGATCACCCATCTGAATAAGGACCGGCGGGCGCTGAACAGTCTGATCCATGACGCACGGCGGGAGAACGGGGAAACCGGCAAAGAGGAAATCACCCTGCCGGTGCTGGTCACGAGTAACATCCGTGACGGTGAACTGCGCAAACTGTCGACCTGGACGGCTCACAAGGAGGCGGTGGCGCTGGTTGATAACGTATACCACCGTATCAGCAAAGTGGATAAGGATAATCAGCTGATCACCCTGACAGACAGTGAAGGAAAGGAGCGATTTATCTCACCCCGGGAGGCATCGGCAGAAGGCGTCACGCTCTATCGTCAGGAAAAGATCACCGTGTCTCAGGGGGACCGAATGCGCTTCAGCAAAAGTGACCCGGAGCGCGGCTATGTGGCCAACAGTATCTGGGAAGTGCAGTCTGTTTCGGGTGACAGTGTCACGCTGTCTGATGGCAAAATCACCCGTACGCTGACCCCGAAGGCGGAGCAGGCACAGCAGCATATCGACCTCGCCTATGCCATCACCGCCCACGGAGCCCAGGGGGCCAGCGAACCGTATGCCATCGCGCTGGAAGGGGTGGCCGGTGGTCGGGAACAGATGGCCAGCTTTGAGTCTGCCTATGTGGCTTTATCCCGCATGAAACAGCATGTTCAGGTCTACACCGACAACCGTGAGGGCTGGATAAAGGCCATCAAGAATTCACCTGAGAAAGCGACGGCGCACGATATTCTTGAACCCCGTAACGACCGGGCGGTGAAAACAGCCGATCTGCTGTTCGGGCGGGCAAGGCCACTGGATGAAACCGCCGCGGGCCGGGCAGCCCTGCAGCAGTCCGGTCTGGCACAGGGAAGTTCACCAGGAAAATTCATTTCTCCGGGGAAAAAGTACCCTCAGCCGCATGTGGCGCTGCCGGCATTTGATAAAAACGGGAAAGCCGCCGGTATCTGGCTCAGCCCGCTGACCGATCGGGACGGACGGCTGGAGGCTATCGGCGGAGAGGGACGAATTATGGGCAATGAAGACGCCCGGTTCGTGGCGCTGCAGAACAGCCGCAACGGTGAAAGCCTGCTGGCCGGGAATATGGGGGAGGGCGTCAGAATGGCCCGCGACAATCCCGATACCGGGGTGGTGGTGCGGCTGGCCGGTGATGACCGCCCCTGGAACCCCGGGGCCATGACCGGTGGGCGGGTATGGGCTGAACCGGCGCCGGTGGCTCCGGTACCGCAGGCCGGGGCTGACATTATCCTCCCGCCAGAGGTACTGGCACAGCGGGCGGCAGAAGAACAGCAGCGCCGGGAAATGGAAAAACAGGCGGAACAGACTGCCCGGGAAGTGGCCGGGGAGGCGCGTAAAGCCGGCGAGCCGGCGGACCGGGTGAAAGAGGTTATCGGGGACGTCATTCGCGGACTGGAGCGTGACCGGCCGGGTACGGAGAAAACGACGCTACCGGATGATCCTCAGTTCCGGCGCCAGGAGGCGGCGATTCAGCAGGTGGCCTCAGAACGTCTGCAGCGTGAGCGTCTGCAGGCTGTGGAGCGTGACATGGTTCGTGACCTTAACCGCGAGAAAACACTCGGGGGCGACTGACGCGCCTGCGGCTTGTCTGCTCCGGCAGCCTCCCCGATTGAAATCGGGCAGTCTGCCGGAGCGCTAAAAGGAAAAAAACATGAGAGCACAACACACATTTTCAGGCGCGACAGACAGCTGGCTTCAGCGCCTGCTGACCTGGACTCCGGGACAAACGGATATGATTAAAACGGTCGCACTGGTACTGATGGTGACTGACCACACCGGCTTACTGCTGGCCGGAAACAATGAAGTGATGCGCCTGCTGGGACGTGGTTGTTTTCCGCTGTTCGGTCTGGCATGGGGAATGAATCTGGCACGGCACGCGGAAATACGCCAGTCTCAACTGAACAGCCTGTGGGGCTGGGCGCTGGTCGCCCAGGTGTCGTTTATGCTCATCGGGTACCCGTGGTATACCGGGAATATTCTGTTCGCCTTTGCCGTTACGGGCCAGGTCCTGCGGTGGGTCAGCCAGCCGTCCTGGTATTACACCCTCCCGGCGGCTGGACTGCTTGTCACCTGGATACCCCTGTCGACCGCCAGCTACGGCATGGCCGGAGTGGGTATGCTCACCGCCAGCTGGCTGCTTTGTCGCGCACAGCATGCACCGGAACGGCTGGGATACGGGGTGCTGTGGGCCCTCATGGTGTTGCTGATGAATATGAATGACCTGAGTGAATCAGTGGCCGGGCTGGCGATTGCTCTGCTGGCGCTGATGGTGTGCTCATCTGCCGGAGAGCGTGTGAAACGCTTCTGGCCACGGCAGTTCTTCGTGATGTTCTATGCCGTTCACCTGGCGGTACTCGGTATTGTCGTCTCGATGTAAAAAAAAACCGGACACAGGTCCGGGGGGCGGGCACATTGCCCGTAAACGTGACAAAGGGGACATCATCGTTGTGTCCACTGCATTGTGAGGTGAAACGATGATACCGTTAGCGTATCGTATAGCACAGACCTGTAGCTTTTATTGATATGGCCCCTTATGAGTGAAGAAAAACGCCCTGTACTGAGCCTGAAACGAAAACCGGCGGAGAACAGTACGGCTCCCGCAGATACAACCCCTGCTCCTGGTGTGGTGCGCCGAAAGAAGGTCGTGGTGGTCTCGTCCCCGCCAGCCTGGAAGGCAAAAAAAGAGAAACTTGAGAAGGTTAAACAAGCGGCCGAAGCCGCCGCGCGCAACGCTGCGCCGGTGCCGGTTAAAGCAGTAAAGACGCCACCTCCGGTGCGTTATCTTCGCCTGCTGCCGCCGGAACAGGCCATTATGACGCTGAAGGCATTCTGGCCACAGCTGTTCGACGGAAACTCACCCCGTCTGCTGGCGACGGGCATGCGCGAGCAGCTGTTTGCCGACATTGTGAACCGCGACCTGCCGCTGTCGCATAAACAGGTCATTAAGTGCCTGAAGAGTCTGACCCGGTCTGCGGGCTATCTGTCCCGGATGAAGGTGGGGGCCTCCCGCTATGACCTGCAGGGAAATGCTGTGGCCACCGTCACTGCTGAAGAAGCTCAGTACGCCAGTGAGCGCATGATGAAGGAGCTGCTGCGAGCTGAACGAAAGATGAGTCAGACCCTTTAATTATATTTACCCAATCCTGATAATTATACCTGGGAATCCTCAGCTAATAGATGGAACGAAAATTAGCTGAGGGTATGCCTGAAATAGCAACAGGTATTCATTTTATATTTGCCGCATTACAGGCTGCGGCATCATAACTGTCCGTGCAGACAGATTCTGGATGACGATGACTGAAAAAATTATTGCTCTCGTAGATTATGAAAATATTGGTACACTTGAAAGTGTCCGTCTGTCCCGTTATGAACGTCTTATTTTATTTACCGGGCCTCAGCAGGAGTTTATACGTTTTCCAGCTGTAACGTATGCAGGTGATATATCGATAAGCGTATTCCAGGTTGCGAATGTGTCAAAAAATAATGTGGACTTCCATCTGGTGTTTGAGCTGGGAAGACTTAGCGCGACTGCGCCGAAAGAGACGATATTCCATATTATCTCGAATGATAAAGGCTATGATGGCGTCATTGCCGGGCTATGCAGGGCGGGGAGACGATGTTGCCGTATATCATCACCTTGCTCTGCAGAGAAACCGAAGGCGGCATCTATGGTAATCAGTAACGATGAAGTGCTGCACCTGACCGATAAAGTCCAGTCATTAAGTAAAAAATCTGCAGGGAACCGCCCGGCGAATACTTCATCCCTGATGAACTATATTAAATCCCTGTCCGGTAATACAAAAGGCATGGCGCTTTATGGTCGCGTTAAAGAGGAATTAATCAGGCGAGGTGTGATAGCGGTGTATGAGAAAACTGTGGTCTGGCGATAATGAAATTAGGACGGCGGTAAAGGTTATTTTTATCTAAAAAGGAATCAATATGTTTAAATATTTTATTCTGCGCGCACAGCAGCAGCGTTCTGTTATTTCTGCGGCATCTTGCTTGCGATGGTTCTTATGCTCCTGTTCCCTTCTGTTTTCCGGGGGAGTGGGTTTTATCTGCTTTTATCGTCTGTTGTGCTGTTCTGGGCAGGTCTTGCCCTTTATACCCGTCACATCGACCGGATGAGAAAGCCAATCAGAAGAGGGACAGAAAGATGAGGAAGACGACAGGAAAACGCATCGGGAAAGAAAGGAACATCAGGGAATAAAATACATGGCAAAGATATTAATGATGGCAGGCAGCATTATTGTTGTGCTGAGTCTGCTGGGGTTTCTGGTGCTGCTTCTGAAAGGACGGGCCGTAACGAAGACATCTCCGGTCCTGATGTCACTGAAAGCCCTGGGGATTCGCCCCTCAGAGGCCGAACAGCGATTGTGTCGCCAGCGGGTCTGGGTGGGAAATGACACGCTGATGACACCACGGGAACAACACTTTTACCGGGCACTGCTGAGGCATACCAGCCGTAAGCGCTGGCTGTTATGCCCGCAGGTCCGGGTGGCGGATATTGCCACACTCGCTCCCCACATCCGGCCACGTTCCCGGACCTGGTGGCAACTCTTCCGCATGGCGTCTCAGTGGCACTGCGACGTGGTCATCGTTGATATCCGCACCTTTGCTATCGTTGGCGCGATTGAACTTGATGACGCCTCACATCTGAAAAAACAGCGTATCCGGCGCGATATCCTGCTGGAAGAGGTTCTGAGGCAGGCGGGTATCCCGCTGCTGCGTGACCGGGACTCAGAGAAACTGGTCAGGAGAGTCAGTGAGTTTCTGAAATACCGTGAAGCTGAAACCGACGAAATATCTGCATCCGGCACAGCTTTACCGACAGCGCATACTGAACGCAGGGAGGACGAAAAATGATTGTGCCCGTAGAGGTTGATCGCGATGCGCGGGGCTACTGGACACACCCGGCGTTAATCCGGAGTTGCTGCCAGACCACGCCACAGCTGATGTGGTGGCTGCGCGTCCAGAAGCTGGAGTGCTTCGTGATGAGTATGCGTGACGAGGCTACAGAAGCATTCTGTGCCGGATGGGATGATGGCCCGCCAGACGCTTCTGCATGGGAGCTGGTTCCTCCGCCCGGAAAGGGCTGGTTTCTCGGTTCAGTACATCCACGGGAGGAGGGGCCGGAGTGCTACTGGTTCCGTCATACCACAAAAGCCTGACGCCTCCGCAGGGCGTCGTTGTCCAACCCCGGAGGCGGGAGAAAACCAGTTTCCCCCACCCCCGGCGTTTCTCAAAAACAGTGAAGGAAATACTGTGAAAACAAATCGTACTCTCCGCAAATGGTGTCTGCCCGGGCTGGTCAGCCTGAGCCTGTTCGCCCCCTTACCGGCCGTGTATGCCGCAAGCATCGAGACCGGGTTTTCCCCGGAAGGAACGGGCCTGCAGCTGGTTCTGAAAACCATTACGACCGCACAACAGGAAATCCGGCTGATGGGCTATTCGTTTACGTCTCCGGAGGTGGCCGGCGCGCTGGTCAGGGCCAGGCAGCGGGGCGTGGATGTGAAGGTGGTACTGGACCACAAAGCCAATACCGGCGAGCGCAACAAGGCCAGTCGGGCCGCCATGAACCTGCTGGTCAGCGCGGGTATACCGGTCCGGACGGTGGATACCTACAAGATCCTCCACGACAAAGTGATCATCGCCGATGGCCGCAACACTGAGGTCGGTTCGTTCAACTTTAGTCGCGCGGCCGATCGCGCCAATTCAGAGAACGTGCTCGTCGTGTGGGATGACCCTGTTGTTGCTCAACGCTATCTGCAGCACTGGTCATCCCGCTGGTCGAAGGGAACGGACTGGAAACAGACGTACTGATACCGCCTTAAACGCTCCCCGGACGTAAACCGTGCGCCAACGCGGGTTACGTCCATAAAGTCAGTCGCTGATTTAAGATATCTGTAGTATTCTCTGCGAACGATCCTTTTTTAGATCCTTGAGGAGGCAGAGATGTCGCAGATTGATAATGCAGTAACTTCCTCTTCGAAACCCAAAAGGCCTTACCGTAAGGGGCAACCTTTATCAGTAAGCGAGCGAAAATTGCGCTCTGTATCCAGAAAAAGGGATACGCATAAAGCCGTTACTGTGTTCATACAGAATGCTAAAAAGGCGATGCTGGACGATCTTTGCTCGAAATCCAATATGACTCAGGCAGAAATCATTGAGTTACTAATTGAGCGAGAATCAGAGCAACGGAACAAATAGCAACAAGTCACAATTATTGCTAATAATTAATCCAAGTGCTAGATTACTGATCGTTTAGCAAATTTTGATGGTGGGCCACGCCGTAAGGTGGCAGGGAACTGGTTCTGATGAGGTGTCTACCCGGGACCAGAAAAGCAAAAACCCCGATAATCTTCACCTAGTTTGGCGACTGAAGAAGATTAACGGGGCCTACTTAAACTGTATAGAAGCTGTTGCTCTATGCAGGGAGTATAGTTTTATGCTCAGAAAAGTTCAATACCTGTTTCTGTGTCATTTACTCCTTCCGTGCAACATAAGCGCGGGAAGGTGTGACTGAACAGCACAATCCGCAACACTGGAGTCAGCTGGATACGGAAGAACAGATCCGTTTCTGGCAGGGCATTGATAATGGTCACGTCGGGTCTTTTCTGGTTTCTCCGGAGAAGAAACGTACCCGTCGCCGTCGCGGTGAACATTCCACTAAACCCAAATGCGAAAACCCGTCCTGGTTCCGGCCGCCTCACTATAAGGCGCTGGGTGGCCAGCTGGGGCACGCCTATAACCGTCTGGTGGAAAAAGATCCGGCCACGGGTCAGTGCAGGCTTCGCATGCACATGTCACTGCATCCTTTCTACGTCCAGGAACGGCAGCGCGCGGGGCGCAGATATGCTTTCCGCCCGGAAAAACAACGTCTTCTCGATGCGCTCTGGCCGGTACTGGTCAGCTTCTGCGATGCCGGTAAACACACGGTAGGAATGAGTGTGTCCAGACTGGCCAGAGAACTCAGCCCGAAAGATGCCCGGGGGGAAGTGATTTCCGGTACGGAAGTCACGGTACGCCGGATTTCGGCATTAATTGCCGAGCAGGTCCGCTTTGGTGTACTTGGCGTATCAGAAGAAACTCTGTGGGACAGGGAATCACGGAAGCGACTGCCTAAATACGTCTGGATCACGCCCGTTGGCTGGAAAATGCTGGGTGTTGATTTGATGAAGCTGCAGGAGCAGCAGCTGAAAAAACTACGTGAATGCGAGGAACGTCAGGCGCTCATTAAAGAGGGGCTGTTAGGCGAGCATGAGGAGATTTCTGTTCTGAGGGCGCGTAAACGCTGGTATGAGCAGCGCAGTCGTGAAGCCCTGCAGTATCGCCGTGCAAAAGGGGCCGCACGTAAGCGTGCAAACCGTCTGGCCAGAATGCCCCGCGACCGTCAGGTCTACGAAATGACCTGCTGGCTGAAGAAAACGCTGCCGGCAGATGAGCTCTATGGTTATTCTAAAGATAAACTTGAGCAGCTGGCTGTCCGGCATCTGTACCAGCTGGAGTTGTCACTGAACCCTTCTCCGCCTCATTAGTCAGGCAAATCACAATTTGCGTTAAAAACGGCCCCTCCGGGGCTTTTCGTGCTGGTTTTTTTCAGTCACTGTTGTCAATTCAGTCTGTCTCCGACCTGATTTCACGCTTTTTCTTATGATTTTGCTGCCGTCATGGCCACAGCGCGCATGTGCCTGAATACTTATCCACATAAATCCGCAAACAGATAACATACAGATTCCGGAAACGTATAACGGGAAATCTGCAAAACAGTCTTAACCCAGTTATTAATCCCCTGCATAACAAGCAGCAGGGAGATCCTTTATCTGTGTTACTTCCGTGAACAATCACATTAATGCCTTCGCTCGCAGCGACCGCAAGCGTTCGCGCCGCTCAGAAATTAGGTACCTCCCGCCGCTATACGGCGGGCGAGTCAGCAACCCCTTACTATTTAGTTACATCATTCGGTTAAATCCTCACAAAACCGCGCCAGTGTTGTCCTCTGCATCGCATCAGACACAAGAGACACCAGAAACCTCGCCTGTCACCACCGGAGAACGCTCACGCTTCAATCACATCAGTGCCCACCTGACCGTCACTGAAAAGCGGCGCCCCACCCCGGCCAACGGCCGGGGTAATGCATCGCTTTAAAATGACGGATGTTGTAACTATATTTCGTGGTTGCTGTGGGTGGCGTGGCTTTGGGTTCTGGTGTACACGCTCGTAAGCGGCCCTCACGGCCCGCTAACGCGGAGATACGCCCCGACTGCGGCTCACGCCTTGTCGTGACCACTCCGACCGCGCACAGCAGCTTCTGAATCGTTTTCAGCGGGTTTGGTTGGGCTTAGCAGCTACCGTGTTAAGTTCCCTGGTGTTGCTGAAATAACTGAAGAACATCCCCCTAAGCGTCAGCAGCAAGCTGCCGCCGCTAAGGCCCCGGAAATCACGCCCTTTACGTCGTAAACGCCGTAAAGCCCGCTCACCGGGGTTAAAAGGGATTACTTTAACTTCTTCAGTGCTGTAAGCGGGTTAAGGCTAATCAGGGCAGGGGGGAGGGTGGCAGAATTTATAGCCAGGTAACCGGCTACGCCGGGCTTTCGGCGCCATTTGACTCCACAGATACATGCAGCTTCATCTGGCGCCTCCATGCCGCTAACGCGGCATCCGATGCTGTAGTCTTTAATGTCTGCTTTGTGCCAAATGCGGACATTGCTGTTAATGGTTTGGCCCTCAACTGTTGAGCAACACCATGACATTCGCTTTGTGTGTTAATGTGTGGCGATTTAGTGACGCTTTTGGCGTGGTACCGTAATGTCTCAAATGAATCTCCACATTCTGAATGCGCAGAAGAAACTCACCGCTCACTGTGAATGGCTTCAAATAAACCTGACTGATACCTACGAACAAGCCAAAAGGTTAATGCCGATTCATTCACTGGATGTGGTGGTTAAAGCTGGGAAGTTTGTCATCCCGGAAAAAGGGCATCTTGGTTTTTGCCCTGAAGCTGGCGTTATCTATATAACTGTTGATCCTGAAAATTCTGCATTTTGCAAAAATGATGCGCACTCTATTGAACGAATGTTTGTGCATGAACTGCACCATGCAGTTAGGTGGACAGGGCCGGGATATGGCTCAACGTTGGGAGAGGTGTTAGTCTCAGAAGGGCTTGCCGGGCATTTTTCTATTGAGCTTTTTGGTGGTGAACCTGAGCCTTGGGAAAGCCTCCATTCCGATACTATTCAGCCCTACTATCCACAAATGCTTGAAAACTGGCATCGCACTGATTACGACCATAATGCCTGGTTTTTCGGAACAGGAAATTTGCCCAGGTGGCTAGGATATACCGCAGGATTCAACCTGATCTCGAGGTATCTCGCATCATCCCCAAACTTGAAAGCTTCAATGCTGGCGAACATTAATGCTGAGGAGTTAAAGGATTTTATATAAAGTTCAGATTCCTCATTTCTCTAAAGCCATTATTCTACTCATAAGCGGAAGCTGAATGTCAGCTATTCGCTCATAGCAGACTGCGCTCACTTACTGCAGCGAGCGTTATTTTGTGTTTAGTGCCACCTGGTACAGTCAGGTTGACAGTACTTGTTTCAGGCCTTCATCATTAAAAACGATTCCGGTCTTCAGGACGCCATAACACCAGTGCACCAGTTTCCGCATCAGCGCACCAATGGCCACCATTTTAGGTTTACCCCGCAGGCACATCTCGTCGTAAATATTACGCATCCGCTTATTGTAGATTTTTCCGCACAGCGCAGACATGTAAAGCTTCGCTCTCAACTGAGGCGGACCGATTTTCGACATCCGGGGCCGGCTCCGGACCGATGTGCCTGAACGTTTCTCGATCGGCACCACGCCCAGAAAGGCGGCAGCCTGCTCAGCTGATGAAAAGTCATGGCTGCGAAGCACGACCAGCATATGCATTCCCAGCTGGGGGCCAACAGATTTAATTGAGGTCAGAAGTGTATAATCACGCCTCAGTGCAGGGCTGGCTTTGATATGCGCTTTAATCTGCCGCTCGATATTGCTTACCTCGTCGCGCAGCAGCTGCGCCATATGCATGCAGGAACTGATAATATCTGCAGGTGTGTCTGTGGACAGGTATTTCTCCAGCCTGTTCTCCTCACGCAGGGCATCACCCAGCAGAACATCCCGCCGTCGCAGGAGTGCACCGAGATATCTGATTTCGGGTGCCGGCGGCTCCCAGCGGTGAGGGTTCTTAAGGAATGCGTAGCAGGCCAGCATATACGCATCCACCTTATCCGTTTTTGTCATTATTCCCATGCCGCGTGCAAACTCTCTGCTACGGTGAGGGTTGGCCAGAGAGACATAGAAACCAGCATCATGTAACTCAGTAGCCAGCCGTTCGTGATAAACCCCGGTAGCCTCCATCACCACATGAACATCTTCCGGACCGCAGTGCTGGAGCCTGAGCCAGCGAAGAATATTTTCAACTGAATGTCTGTTATTTTGGATGTTACGGGTTTTTATGCGTCCTTTGATACCGTCATAAAGCATGCAAAGATCCAGGGTGTTTTTACTTACGTCAATGCCGACTGGAAACATGGTTAAACTCCTCTCACATAAACCGTCACGCCTGTTCGCCTTGTACATACGGAGTCGAGCTCCCGGTAACCGTTCAACCTGATGTGCTGGCGTGAAAGGTGAAGCGGAGGGCCATATGCTGCTAAACAAGGTTCAGCGGTGCAGACTTTTCTGACCTTAAGGGAAGGGGGCGGCTCACTCTGCTTCAGTGGTGGTAGCTAATCACCACAAACTGTTAGATACAAGGGTGGGGGATTATTACGGCTGAAGCCGTAATGCTTTTTTCGTCCTCGCTTCGCTGCGGGGGTCTCCGGCGCAAAGCGCCTCCCATGCGCTGACGCGCATCAAAAAACCGTCACTGGCGTACCCTGAAAATAACGCACGCTCATGCCGGGCAAAGGCGCCTGTGCGGCAATGCCAGAAACCAACCGTTAGTTTTTTTATTAAAAAAATCGGTGACATTGTTCTCTAAACAGGGCCTCTATGTGGTGTAACTTCACCAGGTCGATGCAACGCTATCCTTAATCAAGGGAAACGTTGCTATAATAGCCTGTGTTAATCAATACGTAACAGGACATTTGACTTAACGCAAATAGATGGAAGTAAACTGAATTTACCATTATGTTATTCTTATAATTATGTGTAAATATTTTTATTTGTGCATTTTGGTGTTAACATATGAAATTGAAAGCACTTCATATTAAACTGTACGTTTTATTAGGTTTATGATTTTCAAAAGGTTATATGCTATGTCTGATGAAACAAGTAAGAAACTGGCTGTTTTAATTGATGCTGATAACGCACAAGCATCTTTGTGTAATGAATTATTCTCAGAAGTATCCAAATATGGATTGGCTAATGTAAAACGAGCATATGGGGACTGGACAACAACAAATCTAAAAGGATGGAAAGAACATCTTCACAAACATGCAATTCAACCTATACAACAATTTAGCTATACTACTGGCAAAAACTCTACTGATTCATCATTGATCATTGATGCGATGGACTTACTTCATGATGGGAATTTAGATGGATTTTGCTTAATTTCATCTGATAGTGACTTCACACGGTTAGCCAATAGACTACGGGAAAGCGGCATCATTGTATATGGCTTTGGCGAGGAGAAAACTCCTGATGCTTTCATTTCTGCATGCAATTTATTTATAAAAACAGAAAACTTGAGAAAAACAAAAGCTGCCAAAGATTTCTCTGATGATAAGGACCTTAAAGAATTAATAAGTAATGCTCTGTCCGCAACATCTAAAGATGATGGCTGGTCATTATTGTCTGCGGTTGGGTCTTATATAAATAAGAACGAATCTTCCTTTGATTCCAGAACATATGGCTATGAGAAATTAGGTGGTTTAGTTAAATCATTAACTTATTTAAAGACGGAAACAAGAGAGGTCGGTGGCGTCAGTCATCTATATGTGACAAGTGTTTAAACTGTCGTCATCAATCTTATTCGTCGGACGCACAGCTTCCGCGCCTCACTCAAAGCAGTCAGTCAATACCGCCGAGCTGAATTAAGCTGACTACAATCGTTCAGTCCGGCGTTTAATGTGAGTTTCTCAATCACTCTGGAATGAGTTGGATTTTTGTTAAAATATCAGTGACATTTTCGTTTATCTCATTCGCATTTTCTGTTCAGAACCATGTATTATTTGACGCCAGAGTCGGGATATCAGACTTAAGCATGTAAAATACGTGCCTGGAGCTGAACGGAAACAGAGCAGATAATGAACCGCAAACAATTCATCCAGAGCCGGGGGGCCACCTGTCGTAACTGGACCTGGAGCTGGTCTTTTATCAACCATGACGACCAGCTGGTCATCTTCGGGGCGTGGGACGTTGAGCGTGATCAGGAGCGCGCTGTTATCCTGCGTGAAGCGTGGGAATACAACGCCAGGCTCAGGAAGAACCCCGGCTACACCCAGGCGGTTGAGCATATCGGCTACATCCTCGGGGGATACGACCTGTACACCTTTAACATGGTGCAGGCCACCAGTCCGGATGCGCCGGACGTCGCGGTCATTCAGGATTTCGAACGCCGGCTGGAAAAACGCTTTCTGAGAAAAGAGGGCGCCGTCTGGTACGCTGACTTTACTGCCAGTCCTTATCCCGAAGAGCTGTCCGTCGCCGGTAGCTATATTGAGGGCGCCACAAAATCCATCACCATCAACGCGTATGAACGCGACCCGGCCGCACGGCGGGCCTGTATCGCGTATCATGGTGCCGTCTGTCAGTGCTGCGGATTCGATTTTGAGAAAACCTGGGGTGAGCACGGGAAAGGATTTATCCACGTTCATCATATCCGGCCGCTGAGAACACTCGGACCTGACTATCAGATTGACCCGGTCAACGAGCTGGTCCCGTTGTGCCCGAACTGCCATGCCATGATTCATCGGGGCAATGAGGCAAAGCCGTTGTCCGTTGAGGAATTACGCGCCATGATGAGGCCCTCCGGCTGAATGCCGGCATTTGAAATACTGTTAACCGGAGCTCTGCATGCGCGTTGCTGAACATATCATCCTCGATGCCCTCACTCGCGGAGGATGCATCAAAACCTTCTGGCGTATATCGTCACGACAGGCCGCTGAATCGTCAGCACGGATACCCGAGGGGTATATTCTGGAGTCACCCGGGGAGCGGGAAGATATCGTGCTCAGTCATGCAGACTTTCATGCGCTGGAGAAGCAGCTGGAGCAGAAGGAAACGTGGGAGCAGGTGGTCGGCGTGACCTGTTTTGGTGGGGTAACCTGGCAGCTGAGAGCCGGGTCCGTGTGATGAGTGGCTGAATTGCTGAAATAATTCTTTTATTTCAGCAGTGGCATTCCTGCAGTCCACGACTACAGTCTTCTCACCGGATGCATTGTGTCTGTCCCACACTCCGGGGATTTGCTCCCTTTGACGAACCACAATTGTGTCCGGCCAGCCTTTCACGCTGGCTTTTTTTATGCAATCAGGCACGGTCCCTTCAGAACGCTGTATGGCGCGCCAGTCCCTCCCGTAATGACAGTCAGGCCTGTCTTTTGAACAGGCTTACCTGTCATAATTGTCACTATATTGACTGACCACTATAAGACCAAAGGGAGTGAGTCCGCGTGGCGCTGACACACAAAACAGGGCATCTGGCATGGTGCGCACTTGTCGCGCTGGCACTGGCCAGAAAGGAGCAGGGAGAGCTGTCTCCTGCACAGGAAAACCTTTTTCTCACCCGCTGGCTGGCGACAGCGCTGAAACAGCGGCGATTTCCGCGCGATGTTACACCCGATATCGAATGGTTACTGAATCAGGGGCGTTTGCTGGGTGTGAGAGCAAAACTGGCCGACAAACTGGACTATGTCTGGCGCTCCTGCAGCGGCGAGCTGACTGAACAGAACGACATGTTCCGGCTGACGTATGCGCTGGAAACAGCGAAAGACATGGGCTGGAATTACCGCGTAATGAGCGACAGAGAATGGGCCGGGCGATATGCCTTGGTACTCAATCCTGGAGTAAACGGCGTTTATCTCTTACGGACAAACCTCGATGCCGCTTTTGACGACAATGGCCAGCAGACAAATCCGCTGACAGCACGTCTGACAGGGAGCGTAGCAGGGGTAATGAAGCTGTTAAATCGCTGTGGCTGGCAGGCAGAGCCTGAGTCTGGTGCCTCCCTGCCCCACCAGTATTCACTGATGGCCGGACAGGGAGTGCCAGGAAAGGGGGATTAGTGGCGGATCTGCGCCAGGTCTTCTTCCGTCAGACCGGTCACTTTCATGACAGTATTGCGGTCAATGCCGTTCTGCAGCATGGTACGGGCAATTTTAAGAGTAGCTTCGCGCTCGCCTTTTTCAATACCACGTTGTTCACCCAGCTGGATGCCCTGCTCGATCCCCTGCTGGATACCCTTCTCAATACCTTTTTGCTCGAGCTGTTGTGCGATCGTCATGAGGGCGTCTCCGTGTTGCGGCACACGCTGTGCCAGTTCGCGTACAAAGGCTTCGGCGTCCGATGTTTCACCTGCCTGCACGATATAGTGTACCAGCGATACTACCTGTGATGAAGACAGATATCCGGCCAGCAAAATGGGCGCCAGGCGGTCAACCAGTTCAGCGAGATCGCGCTGATGAATATGTTTCTGCAGCAAGGTCAGGGCAGCCATACTGCGATGCCCGGCGATTTCATCATCCGGAATGACCGTGACGTCTACCAGCGGGAAAGCGCTGCTGTAGAGTGTTCCGGCCAGAATCGGGTCGTCAAACTCATCCAGCCAGCGGGTGGAGTACGGATACGGGCTGCGTTTACCGGTATAGAAAAGGACCGGTATCACCAGTGGCAGCTTCTTATGGCCAGCTTCCAGGTGTCGCTGCATGGCGGCCACCGCATAGCGTATCAGGCGAAAAGCCATATGTTTGTCGGGTGAGGACTGATGCTCAATGAGCACGTGAACGTAGCCATCCCCGGCGGTAGTTTTCAGGCTGTAGAGAACGTCGCTGAAATACTGGCGGAGATCATCCTCAATAAACGAGCCGGATTCCAGTTTCAGTGTGCTGAGGTCGCAGATGGCCTGCAGCTCTGCCGGGAGGTGCAGCTCCATGAAATCCCGGGCAATATCCGGTTGCGTCAGAAACTGCCTGAACGTAGCATCGTGAGGAGTGGGTGTGCTGTTTTTCTTCTTCATCAGCCCTGGCTCTGAAAATTGACCCGGATATGCTATCACAGGCACGAGCGGCACATAATGGCCTGGCGGATGATGATGTTTTTCTTTCCTGTAAGGCCGCTCAGTCAGTCTTCTCGCATATCAATCATTCAGGATGCCGGACAACTCACGTTTGCGAACAGAGCGATCATAATCTTCGGCTTTCACGAAAATCCTGATATTCGAACAAATTAATTCATTCATTCCATCTTTACTGTCCGTTTTCACACACAATCCAGCCCAGAAGGGACCATTTGCAATGGCAGGATCTGTTGTGTCCGAAACGGAGTCGTAGAGTCGCGTTCCCAGAATAGTGAGTCCTGCAACGATTACCGTATAAATTACCAGGGGTATCTTTTTTGTTTTCATCTTACTTCCTTTGTAAACGTTATTTATCAGCGCTGGAGCAGACCCGGATCACAGTCATTTTAGAAACGCCAGCCAGGCGAGCTGTTTCTCGCAGCGATTTTCCATTGACCAGGCGCAGAGTGCGAATCAGTTCGTGTTTCTGCGCATCGGCCACCCTGCCCCGGTATTTTCCTTCTGCTTTCGCCTTACTGATACCCTCTGACTGTCGACGTCGACGGTCTTCGTAATCTTTTCGGGCAATAGCGGCCAGCATATCCAGCATCATGCCATTTACGGCCTTCAGCATGCTTCGGGTAAAGTCATCACTTACTGTGCTGGATAGCGCCAGATAGCTGGTCGGTAGATCAAGACTGACGATGGCCAGCTGCTTGTCTGTAATTTGCTTTCTGAGTGTCTCCCAGCCTGCATCATCCAGGCGAGTGAGCCTGTCGACCTGTTCAATGAGGATCACATCACCAGGTTCCGCATCACCAAGAAGCCTGATCAGTTCAGGGCGGTTCATTGTCGTACCGGAGACATTATCGATATACCAGCCAGCAATACGGTGGCCATGTTGGTTTGCAAACGCCTTCAGTACATTTTTTGCCCGGCTGGCATCCTGCTCTGAAGTGGATGCCCGGAGATACCCAAAAACGAACATTTTTTGTCCTGATGGTAACATTTAAGTGGTACTGCTCATCATGGTATCACTTAAGTAGTCACAATAAAATTACCCGGTATCTTTTTGGGTGGTACATATAAAGTATACCCCAATGTGACATTGGCTGACGCGCCCGCCGGGCTTGTCCAACCCTTCGCCTGCTCAGATGCAAGATCTGAACCGACTCACGGTATGCGCTGTTGGGTAACAAAATAAAAGCCGAGAGCGTGGCTTTTTTCATCGAAGTGACGAGCTAACTGAGGGGCCTGGGCAAAACAGCACGGCGAGTGAATTTTGAAACGGTAAATCACTTAGCTGAAGTAATGGACGGCTTTGCACAGTGCATACTGCAGTCCTGTGCCTTTGCTGCCTCTCTTGATTCGCTTCAGGCCCCCCCCCCAGCCCCGACTGGCCGACGTCGGCCGCAGGCTCGAAGATCAGGGGCGGCTACAGGCTGAAGTCGGCGATAACTACGCCCTGGCCGTGATGGCATGCCTGGCGGGGACGGGTTCCGCGTTATGACCGTACCTGCTGGCCCCCGAAATCAGTGCCCTGCTCCACTACGTTCCGAATCTTTAACGTAAAACGATGTTTGCGAGTATTAGGAACACAGGCGCGCGTATCAATGAAGTGCTGGCCTCGCCCGCAATGATTTTTTGCTGCAGCAGCTCTACCCGTTTGTGCAGCTGGCCACGCTGAAACAGCGCTAGTAAAAGGCCGCCCGCAGCGCCGGAACGGTGCCGCATCGCCTGGTGCCGTTGTCCGAGCAATTGTATCTTTCGCAGCTACAGATGATGGTGCCCACGCTGAAGAAAGTTTAAATCCCTAGCTCTATTCAAGAGAATGCACTTATTCAAAATGGGGTGTCTATGGGATACCCTTTGGATGTTTTAAATACGTCCGATAGATACATTTTTATACTTGACTTCATCTTCTCCTTTAAGTTAAAAATACACTAATTGAACATCCTTAAGGTATCCCTAGTGTGTCTAATGGATGTTATTTGAATATCTATCGTGGATAAAAGGAATATCTAATGCCTGTGATTGCAAATGCTCATCCTAAAGGTGGAGTAGGTAAGACCACTACATCGGTTAATTTGATTGGTGAAATGGAGTCCGATGCTGTTGACCTTGATACTCATACGGGTCTTTCAATCATCCTTGGTCTGCGTCCGGACGGTAAGCCGATTTCCGTTAAGGTACCCAATACAGTTGATGAGCTAATTGAAATAATGACGCCATATAAGAATAGCGATAAGACGCTGTTTATAGATTGTGGTGGCTTTGACTCCGATCTCACTCGTACAGCCGTTGCGTTTGCCGACTGTGTTATCGTCCCTTCAAAAGACTCTCTGACCGAACGGATTGGTTTGATGCACTTTGATGGGGTTCTTGAGGAGATTAGTACCATCATGGGCACAAACATCACTGCTCATCTTTATCTTTGCAAGGTAAATCCAAACAAAAAGAACTTTCCAAAGCTGGAGGCGATCCTCCCTTCATTCAAGCATCTGAAATTGATGAATAGCCGAATTTCAGCGCGAGCCGAGTTTGAAGAAGTCATCGAGAATGGAATGGGGGTCACCGAAACACTGCATGGGCGTACCACTTCAGGAGGTAAGGAAATTATGGCCCTGGTCGATGAAATTCAGCAAATCATAGCCATGAGCGCTTAATGTCTTAGGGGTATCCCATGGGTGTCTTATGGGGATTTATTGTGTATATTATGGGCATTCGGTGAATGTCTTACGAACATCTTATGGAAATGACTATGAGCAAGAAAAATTTTAACGAGCAGGCAGAGAAACTTAAAAGTTTAGTGGGATCAGCCCGACTGCAGACGTCTTCACCGGCGCTTGTTTCGACGGCCGAGGCAACAGAGCAGAATGGAGATATGCCTTCAGAAGCTCATGCTGCTGAGGTTCGAGTTGAACCCCCTAAGACCAAGGCGAAAAACCTGAAAGCGATTCCACTGTCGTACTTTGAGGCCCATGCTGAGTTAAAATTTTCAAGCAAGACCTCTCTAGATTTCAGTTCTTATATCATTGAGGCTATCAGGGAAAAACTGGAGCGTGACGGCGCTATCGGTAAATAGTTATGGATGTATGTTAGGTATCCATCGGGTGTCTTTGGGGTGGGCATCCCTTAGGTGTCTTAAGTGTGTCACTCAGATATTTTTTCTAATGCCTGCCAGACTCAGTATTGGCCTCCCGCATGAAATTGAAGAATGCTGGGTGCGGGTATACGTAGTGTATCTAATGGATGTTTTTTGAATACCTTTAGGGTGTTTTTAGTGTGTCTCATAGGGATTACTTAGATATGAGCTACGGGGATGTCTGACCAGCGGGTTGTATAGGCTGGAGAGAGCATTTCCCTCTTCATTTGCCACTCAGGCGCAATGCCTCGCCCCGCAAACCATACTTTCCCCAGGCCGGAATGGTTGATGCCGTCGAGCACCTTCATCAGCTCATCACTGTGTGCTCTGGGCTGTACGTCATCAAAAAGATTCAGCTGAGAGATGCCGGTCGGGGAGAAATCGTTCAGCATGATGCCGGCTTTGGCATAGCGATGGCCGGAGACCCAAATCCTGTCCAGCGCTCTGACTGCAGCAGTAATAATGTCCCGGGTGTCCCGCGTGGGAGTCATCAGTTTCTCTGTTGCCAGATTGCCATAGTAGGGCTCGTTGATGGCGAACGGCGACGTTTTAATGAAGGCCGAGATATGCCTGCAGTACTGATGCTCGCCGCGCAGCTTCTCCGCTGCGCGTTCTGCATGCTGGCAGACGGCCTGACGCATCGCCTCGTAAGTCGTGACGCGTTCTCCGAAAGAACGGCTGCAGACAATCTGCTGTTTGGGCGGGGGGGCTTCCTCCAGCGAGATGCACGGCTCTCCGTTCAGTTCACGAACCGTTCTCTCCAGTACCACGTTGAAGTTTTTCCTGATGAAGGTCGGATTCGCGCGCGCCAGCTGCAGCGCAGTGGTGATACCCATTGTCCCCAGCGTCTTCGAAATTCTCCGGCCCACTCCCCAGATTTCTTCCACCGGCTGCAGTGAGAGCAGTTTCTCCGTCCGGCGGGGATTGCCCGGGGTCAGAGCCAGAACACCGCCAAATTGTGGCCATTCTTTTGAAGCCCACTGGGCTGACTTCGCCAGCGTTTTGGTGGGGCCCATACCGACACCGATGGTGAGTCCCGTACCGTTACCAACATGGACACGAAGTTGCCGACCGAAGTCTTCAAAGTCAATGCAGCTGTTGATGCCCCGGATATCAAGGAACATCTCGTCAATGGAATACTGTTCCACGCGCGGCGCCAGCTCTTCCAGATGTGTCATCACCCGGGCGGACATCGAGGCGTACAGCTCATAGTTGCTGGAGAACACGTGCAGCTTCTCGGGAAACTGTGCGTCCTTCAGCCGGAACCACGGTACGCCCATTTTGATACCAAGAAGTTTTGCTTCTTTTGAGCGGGCGATAACGCAGCCGTCGTTGTTGCTCAGCACGACAACCGGTTTACCCCGCAGGTCAGGGCGAAACACCTTCTCGCAGCTGGCATAGAATGAGTTGACGTCGGCCAGGGCAAACATCAGTCCGCTCCGCGCGTCTTATGGATAAACGCGGTCACCACACCAAAAATCTGCAGCGTCTCCGGGTCAGGGTGAAGGGCAGGGTAGGCCGGGTTCATGGGCTGCAGTACAGGACGGGGCGTCAGCAGAAGCCGTTTGACGGTAAATTCCCCCTCCATTTCGGCGATGACAATGTCCCCGTGCACCGGTTTCTCTGCCTTGTCGACGACCATCAGGTCGCCTGAATTCAGGCCAATATCGGTCATCGAGTTGCCGATAGCCCGGACAAAATAGGTGGAGGCCCGGTGCCGGATGCAGTACTCGTTCAGGTCCAGCTCCGCTTCCGTGTAATCTGCCGCCGGTGAAGGAAAACCGGCGGCGCAACGCTCGGTAAAAAGGGGGAGGGTCATGACCCCGGGTTCGGGGGAGGCAGCAATAAACTTCATCTTTAGCGTCTCATTAACTGTATTTATATACAGTAATTATTTTGCCGCCTTCATTTTTTTGCAAGCCTCTTTACGCAGCTCCGGGCTAAAACATTGCTGTGGTTACGAAAAAAAACGACTGACTGTAAAAACGTACGTCGGGGCTACACCGGTAGCGGTATCCTGTAATATACAGATAACCAATGAATTTCTATCTAGGAGGTCTTTATGTCACCCGGCTTCAGAAACGTTCTTCGCTTTGCCGGCGTCCCCGTCGACAGCAGCGAGCCGGTACGCAGGCAGTACGGCAGCCGCATGATTGGTATCGTCACGGTATGCCTGCTCCCGCTCCTGGTGTTCGACGTTCCGCTGTGGGTTTTCGTGCTCTCCCAGGTCATCTGGGGCGCGGGCGTTTATATCGGCCTCTCTGTGGCCGGAGATAAATCCCGGAATCGCTGATGCTTTGCCGCTGATTGTACGAAAAAAGCACAGGCGTGATGACGCCTGTCCTCCCGCGCTTCTCCGCTGTCTGCCTTCAGGTTATCCACAATCTTAAACCCCGCGTTTGTGGACAGGTATGCCGATACTCCTCTTTCCCCTGATGTCGCTGAAGGCCTGCCACCCGCTGCCAGTGTCTCGCGTCCGGTCGGGTACGGGACGGGCGGCTTTTCCGCTCAGGCCCGTCGTCGTTGAGAGTGTACGCCAGTCCCTCGCCCTTTTAAGGAACGCCCTTCAAGCCGCTTTCGCGGCATATTCTCGCCGCCATAAAAAACTGGCGGCTGCGATATTCCACGGTCGGCCTGACCCGTGACCGGACGCGATGAACAGGCAGCGTGCGGCAGGGAACGGTATCGCGGTGATACCTCCTGTCCCCTCTGACTACAGGAGTGCTGCCATGTCCAGATTCATTCTCGGGAACTGTATTGATGTGATGCGCGGATTCCCCGACCGTGCCGTGGACCTTATCGTGACCGACCCGCCCTATTTAGTGGGCTTTAAGGACCGTCAGGGCAGACAGATTGCCGGGGATGTCACGGACGAATGGCTGCAACCGGCTACGCAGGAGATGTACCGCGTCCTTAAAAAAGACGCCCTGATGGTCAGTTTCTACGGCTGGAACCGGGTGGACCGCTTTATGGCCGCGTGGAAGGCGGCGGGGTTCTATGCCGTGGGCCAGCTTGTGTTCACCAAAACCTATGCTTCCAACCGCCGTAATGCGAAAGACCGTCGCGGATTCGTGGACTACCGCCATGAAGGGGCTTATGTCCTTGCCAAAGGCCGCCCGGTGCCGCCCCTCAGACCGCTGCCGGACGTGATGCCTTTTCCGTATACCGGCAACCCACTGCACCCAAACCAGAAACCGGTAGAGGCGCTACAGCCGCTGATTGAGTCATTCAGCGCCCCGGGCGCGATTATCCTGGACCCGTTTGCGGGGAGTGCCTCGACCTGCGTCGCCGCATACCGCGCCGGACGCCGCTACATCGGCATTGAAATGCTGGCGCAGTACCACCGGGCCGGAGCCGAGCGACTGGCCGCCATGCACCGGGCCGTCAACACCCCGGCGGCGAACGATGAATGGCTCCCGGAGGTGGCGTAATGAACTACAACGGACACGAAGCCCTGCGCCGCGATATGGCCGGGCTGGCCAACAACATCTGCGACCTGAAAACCACCCTGAAAGTGCTGGAAGACAAATACCACTACCAGCACGACGGACTGCCGGAACGGCTGGCTGGCGTGAGCCTGCGACGCCTCAACGTCCTGATGGACGAGGCATTCAATATCGCCCTGTTACTCGATGAATCTTTCAGAGACTGAACCCCGGGCGGCGAAGCCGCCCCACTGAATCACGGAGACAACACCATGCTGTATGGCACCCGTAAAGAACTGAACAAAAAACTTAAACGCATGTTTGGGAACGAAGAACGCTACGCCCTGCTGGTCTGGACGAAAGAAGACGTGATGGCCCTGGCCGGGAACATGACGGAGGCCGAGGCTCACACCCTGCTTGAGCTTATCGGCCGCACGGGAACGGGGGAGCACACCGAAGAAGGCGTGTCATTCCGCACCGTGCAGGCGATGTACGCCGGGATTCGCCCGGGCATTCCCCGCGTGAGCGTCCCCGTCGATACGCTGTATCGCATCACGGACATTGCCGCACAGGCGATTAACGGAGAAGACGAGCATTCGCCGTCGCTGACGGTCGATCACTACCCGAGTGTCGCTGACGCTCAGGCAGAAATCGCCTGGCTGAAACGTGAACTGGCCGCCTGACCCGTCCGCCCCGCTGAACGGCGGGGCATTCACCGAAGGAAAAAACATGAGAAACGACACACTCAACGCGCTGATACTCCGCCACGGCGACCGGATGCTAAAGGATGCGGGCTGGCCGCCTTGCGTGGATATGATGCAAATCGCGCCTGGAACCATGCCCGGCTGGTCAGTCGCCACCGGCTCGCTCGATGCCGCGCACATTCTGGCGCTGGTCACGCACCTTTGCCAGCCGCTGACCTATGGCCGGGCCGGGTTGCTGACAGCCAGCGCCCGGCGGCTGGCGGGAACCCCGGCGCGGCTGTATCTGTACCCGGCAAAGGGCTTTATGCCGCCGGAAAAACTGGCGGACGTCCAGACACTTCATCTGCCTTATGCACAGGAATGGCTGACGGCGGCAGAATGTGACGATCTGCTGGCTTTCCTGAAAGCCTCCCTCACGCAGATAGCGGAAATCGTCAGGCTGGATGCGCACCGCCTTGCCGCTGCGCTGAAACCGTCCGTCACGCCGCGACTGATGGACAGGCGGTTTGGTGACTGGCGCGTACTGGCTGACGAGTACGAGCATGAAAACTGGCTCGATGAAAACGACACTGACGTACTGGATGCCGTCCTTGACGCTGTTCTGGTGCGCGGGGCGTCGTTCTGCCCCATCCTGTTGACCGTGGTTAATGAACGACGGGAGGAAATCGAAGCCGCTGGCGTTATCACCGATATGCTGCGTTTTCCGGGCGATCCGGTTCGCCGCTGGCTTGATCGCCGCGTATTGCGGGACGTGGTGAGAGAGGCCCGCTGCGTTAACGCTCAGGTGTGACAGGCCGTTTCTGTGGGGGAGGGGAAACTCCCCCTTTTTCTGCCTGGCGGCGCAGGACGCCCCGTGCGATAAGGATGTCACCGTGCCGGCTCCGCGTTTACCCGGCCCGGCCTCCGGGCCTTTGGGATGAAAACCAGCCTCTGTTATCCCTGTATCGTGTGCGGGCGGTGCCGTGCCTCCATCTTAGCCGGGCTGTCGCGAATGCAAGGGTAAAGTGAACGCGGCGGTCACCCGGTCCTTCCTTCCCGTCAGCCGGGATTTTCCGGTCGTTCGACCGCTCAGGATTCACGGCCTCACCCTCCAACTCCCGTCTGCCGTGTGCGTCAGGCTGCGGCTTCCCTTGCGCCCCTGCATTCCCGACTGGTCGCCCGTCTGTTATGGAGGCACGGCACCGCCCGGTGTCGCAGTCCATGTGATTACGGAGGTTTTACCATGCAGTCTGTGAAAGCACGCCCCGTCCTGAATGTTGAAGAGTGTGACCGCCTGTCTTTTATGCCCTGGATGTTCGGCGCTGATTTTATGCTCGCAGAATCGCAGGTGTATGCGCTGGCGAAACAATGGATGCCTGAATACAGCAGTGAGTTCTGGCACTTTATCCGGCTGCCAGAGGGCGGCGGTTACATGATGCCGGATTGTGGCCGGGTTCATCTGGTCAACAGTGAAAACGGGTTCGACCGCATTGTGAGCGCCGACGCGGCGGGCATTATTCTGACATCGCTGGCCGTTAACCGTCGTCTGGCGGCAAATCATGACAGCGGCAACCCGGCCCTGACTCACCTTTACATGCTGCGTGATGCCCAGCTCTGGAATCACATCACCCTTCACCCGGAATGCAACGCCATTTACGCCGCGCTGGACTGATTAACGACCGGGGCGGCCATGCCGCCCCGAAGGGAGACGAAAAAATGCATTCATCCATCACCACTCCGGCGGTCTACGTGGGCACGTATCACCAGTACAACTGCGGCAGCATTTTTGGCAAATGGTTTGATTTAACCGATTTTGACGACGAAGACGCGTTTTATGACGCCTGCCGGACGCTGCACGCCGGCGAGGAAGATCCCGAACTGATGTTCCAGGACTGGGAAGGTATTCCTTCACCGTTTGCCTCTGAATCCTCTGTTAAGTGGGCGTTTATTGAGGCTTTCCGGCAGGCACAGGATGACGGGCGCGCCGCCGCCTTTGTGGCCTGGGCGGAATATACCGGCGAGTGCGACTATGACGCCTTTGATGACGCATATTACGGCGAAGCGGAAAGTGAGGAAGATTTTGCTTATGGCTTTGTGGAGGACAACGGCCTGTTAAACGAGGTGCCCGAATCATTGCGCGTCTATTTCGATTATGAGGCGTACGCGCGGGATTTATTCAGCGACGGGTATGTGTTCCATGACGGTTATGTCTTCAGAAACTGAATAATGTCCGGCGGGGAAACCCGCCGGTTAAGGGGGAAAAATGAAACTTGCACCACAAAGCCGCGATATCCTGCGCCAGTACAAAGCCCTGATTAACGCACGCCGCCGGGATGCCGGGCAGCGGGAACTGACCACCGCGCAGGTGATGGACGAAATCTGCTATTACATGACCTGTCAGTGTGCCGTCTACATTGGCGGACACTTCATCTTACAGGGCGGCAAGGGCCAGTAAGCAGTAAGCGTGATGGCAGGCGTCCGGGCCGGAGGGCGCCTGTCAGCCCGCGCGCAAAACCCTGGCAGGCTGCGCCTGCCGGAGAAAAACATCGCCGCGCCTCCGGCGCCGCTCGCTCTCTTCTCCGTTCTCAGTCGCTGAAGTCTGTGAATGCGCGTATTATCCACAATAGCTTTCTGGAAAACGTTGCAGGTGCAGATTTGTCAAAATGGAATATCGCCTCATTCTCAAAAGACGAGCAGGATAAAGTCTCTGTCGATAAAGCGGCCGCCGCTGTTGCATGGCAGGAACGCATGAACAAGCCTGTTGTTCACGAACTCGTTGAACGGGAGCAGCCTGAACATCTGCGCGAATATTTTCGTGAACGGCTCCGCGTACATCGACTGAACAGTCAGCAGCTGCCCCGCGCCAATGCGCCCGAATACCAGAAGCCGGAAGACGGTGGCAGTGAGAGTAAGCCTTAATTTTTTTCCCAGGGAGGGACTGCGGTGCGTATGTCTGCTTTATTTGCTCTGACGTCTGTGTTCAGCGCGTTGAATCTTGTATTTATGCCATTCCATCCCGTCATGATGTTATGGGCTTTCGGCCTCTCTGTCGCCTTCATTATTGTCAATATAATTGCCGACAGACTGCGTCTGTGGTCCGGTATTGCATGGGGAATGGCTGCCGCCGTAATAGTCGCTTTTATGCTTAACGGCGCACAGCCCGATGAAGAAAACCGGGTACTCATCAGTACATTCGCCTGTCTCGCCTCAGCATGGTATGCCGGGGTTCAGTTCAGAAAAGAGAAGAGAGAGTCTCTGTCCTGACCGGTATTCTTTCTGTCTCTGTCTCTGTCTCTGTCTCTGGCTCCGGCTCCGGCTCCGGCTCCGGCTCTGCCTCTTCCGCTGCCTCTGGCTCTGAATCTGAATCTGAATCTGAATCTGCTTCCGCTTCTGGCTTTGCCTCTTGCTGCTGTTGTTGATGTTGATGCTCTTCCTCTTCCTCTTCCTCTTCCTCTTCCTCTTCCTCTTCCTCTTCCTCATCCTCATTTGCTTTTCACATAATCTGCCCCCGGACACCTTCGGCTCCCGACCCGCTGGCGCGGTTCAGTCGTCGAGCCACACTCCGCTAACCGCGAAAGGATGCGGTAAGCTCCGCCGAACCCGCCAGGCGGTTTCGGGCTATCGCTAGTGTCTGATGTCTGACGTCAACGGCAGGCTTGCAGCATCCTTGTCAGGATGCGCCGCCCTTTTACGCGCCGTCACCTGCGCTTTTCGCACCCCGGCAAACGGCCGCCGGGCTGTAAGGCGCAACGCCGTTTCGCGCCCGCGCGTTTCGTCGTTGCGGCGGGTTCCTGCTCATTCCTTGCCTGGTTTTTTCACCCCTTTGAGTCCTTTCGCCGGGGCTGAGACAAGCACAACCCGTCTTGCCGTCCATGCACTGCTGGCGCACGGCCATAAAAACTTTTTGCCTGGACCCGCAAAAACTTTTCACGTCCGGCATGGACGGCTTCACCGGGCCGTGCTCGTT
>OKBC01000052.1_pt1 | contig 22936 bp, 32 predicted proteins | sample 1612361 | NCBI WGS metagenome assembly OKBC01 (sample SAMN04436792, study PRJEB24849) | human gut metagenome | biome: human gut; feature: NICU; material: stool | host: Homo sapiens | place: USA: Saint Louis, MO | collected 2011-04-27
GCACTGCCAACTGAATAACACATCCCCGTCAATACGGTTCTCGCTGCACGCTTACCATTATATGCCTGATCTGAAAAGTTATTTTTTTCATAACTGTCCTTATAACGGTGCGGGGTCAGTCCACACCTCTGTTCAGGTGAACAAATTCAGCAGACCACTTCACTGTTAAACCTGTGGCGATTCAGGGTGCCATGTGTATGGCACCTCATCTCTTATTTACTTATTGACTCCGTTACCGCCTGCCAGGTTATAAAGCCACCACTCAGATTATATGTCCTGAAGCCGTGGGCCTGAAGAATACGGTATGCCACATGCCCGCGCAGGCCACTCTGGCACCCTATAAAAATCTCTTTATCTTTAGGCACTTTTTCAAGATTCTCCCGCAGGGAATCCAGTGGAATGGATAGCGCGTCAGGATATTCGCCAAATTGTTTCAGTTCGGCAGGAGAGCGAATATCAAGTAAACAATAACTGCCCGGTTCCCGTTGTAACACATCGCTGACATGACATATGACCGTATCTCCTTTCATTACATTTGTCGCCACCATACCAGCCTGGTTAACGACGTCCCTTGCACTGTTAAAAGGTGGAGCATAAGTCAGCTCAAGATGTTCGAGATCGTTGACGGTAAGCCCCGCGCGCTGTGCGACAGACAGGACATCGATGCGTTTATCAACCCCTTTTTTCCCTGATGCCTGAGCCCCGAGAATTTTACCGGTATCGGGGCTGAACAGCAGTTTCAGACTGATCATCGTTGCCCCCGGGTAGTAACCGGCATGATCAGCGGCATGGACGTAAACCTTCTCGTATCGGGTGCCATGAACTTTCAGCTGCTTTTCATTCGCACCGACGCTGCCAATACTCAGCGAAAATACCTTACAAATGGATGTCCCCTGACTGCCATGGTAAAGGCTGTGACGATCTAGCATGTTATCAGCAGCAATGCGTCCCTGGCGGTTGGCGGGCCCTGCCAGAGGAAAATTAGCGGGTTCCTGAAAGACAAAGTCTGGAGTTTCAACGGCATCCCCCACGGCGTAGATGTCAGGGATACTGGTCTGCATACAGGCATTGACGCTTATGCCTCCCCGTTTACCCACTGCGAGCCCGGCTCCTGTGGCAAGGCTGTTCTCAGGTTTTACCCCGATGGCGAGAATAACCATGTCGGTCTGCAGAAACCCACCCTCAGACAGTGCAACGCGGAATCCCGTCTCTGTCCGCAGTACCTCGGTGAGCGCCGTTCTGAGACGCAGATCCACGCCATGACTCCGGATTTCCTGATGCAGGGCAGATGCCATTTCAGGATCAACCGGAGCCATAACCTGTTCCCCCATCTCCAGCAGGGTCACACTGATCCCCCGTTCGCTCAGAGCCTCCATCACTTCAAGTCCGATAAATCCCCCCCCGACAAGCGTGGTGTGAGCTACGTGATGTTGCTCAATCCACCCCAGGATAGCATCCATGTCAGTAAGATTTCGCAGCGTAAAGACACCCTCTTCCTGTAGCCCGGGCAAAGGAGGGACAACCGGAGCGGCGCCGGTACTGAGGAGCAGACGATCCCATTCTTCGCTATAGACCTCCCCTGAGGTCAGATTTTTAACCGTCACCGTTTTATTAACCGGATCCACTGACGTCACTTCATGACAGATACGGACGTCTATGTTAAAGCGGGATTTAAAATCCTCCGGGGTTTTCAGAATCAGTGACTGCCTTAAAGGAATTTTTCCGCCTATATGATAAGGTAATCCACAGTTGGCGAAAGAGACATCGCTTCCCCGTTCAAACACAACAATACTGACATCCTCTGATAACCGACGAGCTCTGGCTGCAGCGGATGCCCCGCCGGCAACACCACCAACAATCACTATTTTCATTACATCCTCTCTGTTCACCCGGGGCAAAAATGCCTGCCAGATATAATCGTTTCCCCGGGCCGGCAGGACGCTGCAGACCTGACGAACACGATGGCAAAATTACGATACCGTTAGTATACTAAATTATATTATATAAAAACACATAGTATGAGAAATCAGCAATGCTCATGAATGAAGACACAAAACGTCAGACAGATATGAAGAATGCGGCCCTGAGGGCAGCAGATGTCTTACGGGGACTGGCCAACAGCGACCGGTTGCTGTTGATGTGTCAGTTAAGCCTGGGGGAAGCGAATGTGGCCGGGCTGGAAGCGGCGGTCGGTATCACTCAGCCGACCCTGTCCCAGCAGCTGGGTGTAATGCGCCGCCTGAAGCTGGTCGAGACCCGACGGGCAGGTAAAATGGTATATTACCGTATTGAGGATAACCGTATCATGACGTTGTTAAATACCTTATATGATCTCTACTGCCCGCAGGCAGGCACCGGTAAAGGAAGCCATAACAACGAATAATATGATCCTGCTTTCCCCGTAAACCGTTTTATCCATGCATCATTAACCCTGTTCAGGCTGTGAAATGCCAGACCGGAACCTGCGATACCTTAACGGGAAAACAACAGTGGTCCGGATATACCAGCCGATGATGCCCGTCACGGACTGTATTTCTCGTTCACGCATTCACTGATTAACCCACTGATTCAATGGTGTTTAATACTGTGACGGTCAGAAAAAACAGCCACAGGAACACGGATGATTCTGCACTGTCAGTAATAGCCTGTGGCTGACAAACCGTTTTTTCTGCTGCCACGGGGTGACATTATTCAAGCAGGCTACGCAACATCCAGGCAGTTTTCTCATGTAACTGGATACGTTGTGTAAGCAGATCTGCTGTGGCTTCATCATTCGCATTATTAACGAGCGGGAACAGGGAGCGTGCAGTTTTAACCACGGTCTCCTGGCCCTGGACAAGATTTTCAATCATGTTTTTTGCTGCCGGAATATCCTTATCTTCATTAACCGCTGTTAAACGTGAAAATTCATGATATGTGCCGGGCGCGAAGCATCCGAGCGAGCGTATACGTTCAGCGATATCATCAACGGCAGTGGCCAGCTCATTGTATTGATTTTCAAACATTAAATGTAAGCTGTTAAACATGGGGCCAGTTACATTCCAGTGATAGTAATGTGTTTTTATATACAGGGTATAGGTGTCAGCAAGAAGCCGGGACAGGCCGTCTGCAATCTCCACCCGGGATGATTCAGCAATACCAATATCAATGATTTGTTTACTCATAACTACCTCTTACACGGTTTCAGTGGAATATACGATATGCGATTATTCTTTCCGGTCTGAGCAAAACACGCCTCAAATTTTTATAATAACCAGGTACACCTGTCGTCTGTCACACTAGCGATGCGCCAGAGCAATATCCTGCGACGGAACAATGAATTTCGCCGTGGCACGTGCCACTGTCTGCTGTCCTTTTGTCAGCCATGCTTCAAGCAGGTAAATCCCCCTGCGTTGCCCAAGCAGTCTGGCACATACCATCAGTTTGTCTCCGGTACAAACGGGTGAAATGAATCTTACCGTCAGTTCAGCCGTCAGGGCTTGCACACCCTGCATGAACAAACAATGAGTCATTGCTGCATCCAGCAGGGTACTCGTCATTCCGCCATGTAAAAGACCCGTATACCCCTGATGCCTGTGATTGGCCGTGTAGTCCGCACATACAGAGCCATCCGGGTGCTCTGAAAACATTAAGTTCACCGTATCAGGGTTGTTGTCGCGGGAACTACAGACCATACAACAGGTATGGGCCTTTCTGGCATCAAGATAACAATTCATCTGTTTCTGCTCAGCGTCCGGTTGTACTGACGGGAGGCATCCGGAATTCAGTCAGCTGAGGGGCTCCCCCGGCATCATTACTGCCTCCTCCACACATTCCGGCTCCTGGTTTATACACAATACGGGTCTGATAAAAATCACCGCCCGTGATGAAATAAACTCATGAATGGCAACAGCGCCCGTTTCCGTGATGATGCTGACGCCCACCCTGGCACGCATTTTCTGCTGTGTTCCCGTCAGAGTGACAGCATTTTTTCCCTTTCGCCTCATGATGAAAGGACTGGCGTCCCTGCTCCGGCTTATTCAGTTCAGTCAGAACACGGGTATCCGGATCACACAGTTCAGTGAACAAACGACGACCACAGTCAGTCTGGTACACCGCGATCTGATGCCCCAGTAATTTACCCAGCATCCGTTCCCCGATGTTACGGACCACAACGCGGCTGACTTGCTGTTGAACCAGCAGGTCAACCAGCTTCCGTTTACCTGAACAATCTGCGCCCAGCGCGGGATTTTCTGTCCGGCTGAGCTCCACACCGCGCTCATCCACCAGGACAAGGTGACTCGCTTTGGTAAAATGATTTGCTACCCGGTCGTCATTCACTGGAATGGCTGTGATCATCTTGTGTAACTCCTTCCCTTTCAGAGTGCATTATTAAGGCCTTGCCCTGAGTGAGACAGTCCACAACCTTAAAACGGGCTGCTTTCAGGACATTGGCCAGTGTCTGCCTTGAAACCCCCATTGCAACAGCCGCTTCCTGCTGTTGCATGCCCAGTAAATCGACCAGCCGTAACGCTTCAAACTCATCTTCTTTTAAATGAACATGTTCAAGCTGGCTCATCGGTCGCGCATTGGGCTTAAAACAGGTATCCGCAGGGCGGCCACAGATGTTACGGGGAATTCTGGGTCTTGGCATGAAGGCTCCTTATTGGCATATGCTATATATACACTCATAAACTGGCATATGCAATATACTCTGCTCACCGGTGGAGAATTTTTTGCTTTACCCTGGAGTCTGTAAGTGGGCAGCAGGTCATGAGAGATGAAGAGAAAGAAAACAGATACTGTATGAGACTCAATTTAAAGTGCTGCCATAAGGGGGTCGTCTCAGAAAACGAATCTATGGTCACTCCCGTTTTTGCAACACCGATTTTGACGACAAGTTGGCTTGCTTGAATCTATCCGGCGTCTGAATGGGATTTTATTCCCGCGCCTCGATGAGTTCCGCGCCTGATGAACCTCCAGAAAATATACGGCTTCAATGAGCCTTTCCGTTTTACAGGTTCCTCAACAGGCCGGTGGGCCGTTAGTATCATCAATATCAGTATTCGCAAAACCAGATGAATGATTGTTTAAACTGGTGTATTTCTGCCTTTATGCTTCGTAAGTTTGCTGTCGCGCCGTCAGTGCCCAGGCTATTCTGGCCAGCTTGTTTGCCAGAGCACAAGTGACGACAAAGTTGCTTTTCCGGCACAGTAAATCCCTGACCCAATCGGCCAATTTGCCAGACTGGTGTTCCAGTTTTTGTATGAATACCCTGGCACATTGAACCAACAAAGTTCGGATCTTTTTATTACCTCGCTTACTAATTCCCAGCAATGTCGTCCTACCTCCCGTGCTGTACTGCCGAGGTACAAGCCCTGTTGCCGCCGCAAAGTCACGGCTGCTGGCGTACTGCTTCCCGTCGCCAATCTCAGTTGAAATAGTACTCGCTGTCAGTGTTCCGACGCAGGGAATGCTCAGCAAGCGCTGTCCAACCTCATCTTCGTCCAACTTTCGTTTCAACTGGGATTCCAAATCTTTAATCTGCTCAACAAGATAGTGATAATGCTGTTGTAATTTCAGCAATAACTGGCTGAGGTAAAGAGGCAAACTATTATCCTCAAGAATGGTACTCAGTCGGCTAATAACGGCAGCTCCTCGGGGAACGCTAATGCCAAATTCCAGCAGAAAAGCATGCATTTGATTGGTTGTTTTTACCTTATCCTGAACCAGGGATTCACGGACACGATGCAGAGCCCGCATTGCCTGCTGAGATTCCGTTCTGGGCTGCACAAAACGCATAGACGGACGCGATGCAGCTTCACAAATAGCTTCGGCGTCGACAAAGTCGTTTTTATTGCTTTTAACGAACGGGCGGACAAATTGTGGTGATATCAGCTTTGGGGAATGCCCCAACTCTTCCAACTTGCGTGCCATAAAGTGAGAACCGCCACAGGCTTCCATTGCGATGGTTGTAGCGGGGCATGTCGCCAAAAATTCGATCAACTTTGGCCGGGTAAATTTTTTACGGTAAACAGCCTTCCCGCGACGATCCTGGCAATGAATATGGAAAGAGTTTTTACCCAGATCGATACCAATGAGCGCAATGTTTTCCATGATAGTTCTCCGAATGAAAGCCTGTCCTCAGCATAGTACCGGGAAGGAGGGAGTGACCATCTCATTAAATAAAGCACGCTAAGCCGGTGGCAGCGGTCGCAATGGCCTGAACTTCCCCGCACCGACCTTGGCACTGCTGCGCCATAGGTAATCGCCGGTCAGGTTGATATGCTCCCACCCCAGCGGGGACAGATATTGCAGCAACGTGTCGTCCAGCGCCTTGCCGTGGGCACGCAAAGCACTGGTGGCACGCTCCAGATAGACCGTGTTCCACAACACGATGGCCGCCGTCACCAGATTGAGGCCGCTGGCCCGGTAGCGCTGCTGCTCAAAACTGCGGTCGCGGATTTCACCCAATCGGTAGAAGAAGACCGCCCTGGCCAGCGCGTTGCGCGCCTCGCCCTTATTCAGCCCCGCATGGACGCGGCGGCGCAGCTCCACGCTTTGCAGCCAATCCAGAATGAACAGCGTGCGCTCGATGCGCCCATACATCCGCACCTTGTCGTTGATCGCCTTGCCGGAAGCCTGGAACTGCTGTTGATGCTTGTTCTTGGCCGCATTGAACAGCTTGCCGATGATACGGTCGTGAAGGTCGATGATTTCATCAGTGACGGTGGCCATGCCCTCGATGGCCAGTGCTACCAAGGTGGCGTAACGCCGCTGCGACTCGAACTTGGCCAGGTCGGCGGGCGTCATCTGGCCGCCTTCGCGGGCGATCTTGAGCAAGCGGTTTTGGTGTACCTGCCGTTCGATGCCAGCAGGTAGGTCAAGCGCCTGCCAGGCTTTGAGGCGTTCGATGTGTTCAAGCATGTGGCGCGAGTTCGGCTTGGCGGGCGATTGGCGCAGCCACGCTAGCCACGTCATTTTGCTACCATCCTTGCGCTTGAGCAGTTCGTCCAGGCGCTGGCGATGGACAGGTATCAAGGAATCGGCCAATGCCGCATGGATGCTTCGGTTGGCACGGGTAATGGCCTCGGCGCTTGCGCGCTCGATGGCATTCATGGCGGGTAGGATGATGCTCTGCCGCCGCAGGTTTTCAACAAGGGTGCTGGCCAGCACAATGCCTTTGTCTGTTTGCAAGGCCAGTTCGGTCAATGTATGCACGGCTTGCCGGTAATGACTCATGGTGAAGGGCTTGAATCCAAACACCGTTTGCAGCTCGACCAAGTGCTCCCGCCGTGTCTGCTCGCGCTGGCCGTAATGGTTCCAGCTTTCCACCGGCACCTTGAGTTGTGCGGCCACCATGCGCAGCAGGGGCAGAAATGGAGAATCATCGACGCCCAAGAAGATGCCAGGGAATCGCAAGTAGCAAAGCTGCACGGCGAAGCACAATCGATTCGCGGCGCCGCGACGCTGACGGATCACCGACAGGTCGGTTTCGTTGAACGTGTAGTGCCGTATCAGTTCGTCTTTGGCATCTGGCAGTGTCAGCAGACTTTCGCGCTCGGTGGCGGACAGGATTGAGCGGCGTGGCATGGTCAGTCTTCCCGCAGGTACTGGTACAAGGTTTCGCGGCTGATGCCGAAGTCACGGGCCACCAAGGTTTTCTGGTCGCCTGCCGCAACTCGCCGTTTCAACTCGGCAATTTGTTCGCTGTTCAGCGATTTCTTTCGTCCCCGGTAGGCCCCGCGCTGCTTAGCCAGCACGATTCCCTCGCGCTGACGTTCGCGGATCAGAGCGCGCTCGAACTCAGCAAAGGCTCCCATGACCGACAGCATCAGATTGGCCATCGGTGAGTCCTCGCCGGTGAACGTTAGCCCTTCTTTGACGAACTCCATGCGCACGCCCCGTTGTGTCAGCCCTTGGACGATGCGGCGCAGGTCATCAAGGTTGCGTGCCAACCTGTCCATGCTATGCACCACCACGGTGTCGCCCTCGCGGACGAAGGCCAGCAGCCTTTCAAGTTCGGGACGTTGTGTGTCCTTGCCTGAAGCCTTATCGGTGAATACCTTGCCGACTTCTATTTGTTCCAGTTGTCGATCAGGATTCTGGTCGAAGCTGCTGACGCGAACGTAGCCGATACGTTGACCTTGCAAGATGCCTCCAAAGGTAAAAATGTCAGGATGAAATCTATTACCCTTGGCTGAATGTGTCAATAAATATAAATTAATACCCTACTCTGACGTTGTTTGTGCTCAACATCTGACATCAGGTTAGGGTATGCCTCAATCTGACGGCTGCGAACCGCCAGGGACAGGCGCAATGTCAGATTCTGTCGCGGCCTTGGCGCGTGCCTGGAAGCGTTCATAGCAATCCAGCCCGCAGAAATGTTCGACGTATTCCGCGCCTTCCGGGGTGAAGGCGGCATCGAGCGGAATTTCTTTGCAGCATACGCAGCAGGTGGTGCAACTGGCAGTGTTCGGGGCGTTTGCGTTCATGGTGGTACTCCTCCAGATTGGTAGCGAAGCTCAAAGCTGCCCACTCTCGGCTGGCTGGGAAGCGGTCATGATCTTCCCTTGAAGGCCCGCAGCAGCCGCGTCACAGACAGGACAAACAAGCCGGTCAGCGTGAGGGCTGCAATACCCCAGTGCTCCCCGATGAACGCGCCGGCCGTCGTGCCGGCTAGCACAATGGCGAGAATCGGCAAATGGCAGGGACAGGTGAGCACGGCCAGCGCGCCCCACAAGTAGCCGGTGATCGGTTTGTGCGTCTCAGACGGCAAGTGCTCTGGGCTGTTCATGGCAGACTCTCCGCGTGCTGTGCCGGTTCGGTTGGCATGGCGGCCAGTTGCATTTCGAGGCTGGCCAGGGCCTCGCGCCGACGCTCGACGAGTTGCCGCAACACGGCAAGCTGCGCAGACGCACCGTCACCGTCCGCAGCATCCAGCGCCCGGCACAGCCGCGCCAGTGCGTCCAGGCCGATACCCGCTTCGAAGGCAGCCCGTACAAAGCGCAGCCGTTGCAACGCGGTGTCATCGAACAAGCCGTAGCCGCCCGTGGTGTACGCGACCGGCCGTAGCAATCCGCGCAGCAGGTAGTCGCGCACGATATGCACGCTCACCCCGGCATCAAGGGCCAGCCGGGACACTGTGTAGGCGCTCATTGAACACCTCCTTTTCCTCATCCGGCGCAGCACGAAAGCTGCTTCACGTCCTTGCTGAAGGTCTGCGCCGCGAGCTTCAGCCCTTCGACCATGGTCAGGTAGGGGAACAATTGGTCGGCCAGTTCCTGCACGGTCATACGGTTGCGAATGGCGAGCACCGCCGTCTGGATCAGTTCACCCGCTTCCGGGGCCACCGCTTGCACGCCGATGAGCCGTCCGCTACCTTCCTCGATGACCAGCTTGATGAAGCCGCGTGTGTCGAAGTTGGCAAGCGCACGCGGCACGTTATCCAGTGTTAGCAGGCGACTGTCGGTCTCGATCCCGTCGTGATGTGCTTCCGCCTCGCTGTAGCCCACGGTGGCGACCTGCGGGTCGGTGAACACCACGGCCGGCATTGCGGTCAGGTCCAGGGCCGCATCGCCGCCAGTCATGTTGATCGCCGCACGAGTGCCGGCCGCTGCCGCCACATAGACGAACTGCGGCTGGTCGGTGCAGTCGCCGGCCGCGTAGATGTTCGGGCTACTGGTGCGCATGCCCTTGTCGATGACGATGGCCCCCTGCGCATTGACGGCTACCCCCGCCGCTTCCAATGCCAGGCTGCGCGTGTTCGGTGTCCGGCCGGTGGCGACCAGCAGCTTGTCGGCGCGCAATTCACCGTGCGTGGTGGTCAGCACGAATTCACCGTCCATATGGGCGACCTGGCTGGCTTGCGTGTGCTCCAGCACCTCGATGCCCTCGGCACGGAAAGCGGCTGTCACCGCCTCGCCGATGGCCGGGTCTTCACGGAAGAACAAGGTATTGCGCGCCAGGGCCGTGACCTTGCTGCCCAGCCGGGCAAAGGCTTGCGCCAGCTCCAGCGCCACCACCGACGAGCCGATTACGGCAAGGCGTTCGGGAATGGTGTCGCTCGCCAGGGCCTCGGTGGAAGTCCAGTAGGGTGACTCTTTCAAGCCCGGAATCGGCGGGACCGCCGGGCTGGCACCCGTGGCGACCAGGCAGCGGTCGAACATCACGACGCGCTCGCCACCCTCGTTCAAACTAACGATAAGGCTCTGGTCGTCCTTGAAACGCGCTTCACCGTGCAGAACGGTGATGGCTGAATTGCCGTCCAGGATGCCTTCGTACTTGGCATGACGGAGTTCTTCGACACGGGCCTGCTGCTGGGCCAGCAGCCGCTCGCGCAAGATCGTCGGCGGTGTGGGTGGCATGCCGCCGTCGAATGGGCTTTCCCGGCGCAGATGGGCGATGTGGGCGGCGCGGATCATGATCTTGGACGGCACACAACCGACGTTGACGCAGGTGCCGCCGATGGTGCCGCGCTCAATCAGCGTGACCTGCGCGCCTTGCTCGACGGCCTTCAGTGCTGCCGCCATCGCGGCTCCACCGCTACCAATGACGACGACCTGCAACGGGCGTTCGTTGCCACTGGGCTTATCAGCGGCCCCTATCCAGCCGCGCATCTTGTCGAGCAGGCCGGCGCGGTTGTCCGTCGGTGGCGCATCGGCAAGCGTTGCCTCGTAGCCCAGTCCGGCCACGGCGGTAGTCAGCGCATCCGATGACGTGCCCGCCTCAATGGCGAGTTGCGCTGTGCCCTTCGGATAGGACACCAGCGCCGATTGCACGCCGGGCACTTTCTCCAAGGCTTCCTTGACGTGAGCCGCGCACGAGTCGCAGGTCATCCCGGTGATTTTCAGGGTGGTCATGTATTTTTCCTTTTCTGTGGTGGCTACGGCTGTTGCCGTCAGCCACGTTGTTCTGGCAATTCACAGCTGTCCGGCCCGCAGCGGCGATGTGCTGGCGAGATGAAATCCCAGACCGACACCCCAACCATCAAGGCCAGGCCGACATAGAGCAGTCCACCGCTCTGCCAGCCGTAAGCCCGCATTAAAAACACCGCTGCCAGCACCAAGATCGGGCCTATCGTGCCGAGCGCCGTGCGTCGCCACTGTCGATGATTGAGCCAAGCGATAGCATTGGCGAGTAACGCGATGCCGGCGAACATCGGCAGCAGGATGCCAATGAATAGCCCCTCGTACTGGCTCAAGAAGCCCAGTCCGATGGCCGCGCCAAAGCTGGCGATGGCAGGAAAACAGGCGGCGCAGCCCATCGCGGAAACGACGCTGCCGAGCGCGCCGGTTTTGCCAGCGATGCGCGTGATGAGTCCCATGTGTCGCTCCCGAGTTCGGTTAACGGATCAGCGTTTGAGGCTGGACGGATAGCCCGCGTCCTCGGTCGCCTTGGTCAACTTCTGGACGTTGGTCTTGGCATCGTCGAAGGTGACGACGGCCTGGCGCTTGTCGAAACTTACGTCGGTCTTGCTCACGCCCTCAACCTTGGAAAGCGCGTGCTTGACAGTGATCGGGCAAGAGGCGCAGGTCATGCCAGGCACGGACAGCGTGACGGTCTGGGTGGCGGCCCACACGGGGGCAACAACGGCAGCGAGGGCGAGGGCGGCAAACAGTTTTTTCATGATGAACTCCTGTGATTAATAGAAAAATGGCATGACGTAGGGAAATCCGAGCGAGACCAGGACCAGCGCGGCCACGATCCAGAAAATGAGCTTGTAAGTAGCTCGCACTTGGGGAATCGCGCAGACCTCACCCGGTTTGCAGGCTTGCGCCGGGCGGTAGATGCGCCGCCAGGCGAAAAACAGCGCGACCAGCGCTGCGCCGATGAAGATCGGGCGATAGGGTTCCAGCACCGTCAGGTTGCCGATCCATGCCCCGCTGAACCCCAAGGCGATCAAAACCAGCGGCCCCAGGCAGCAGGCCGACGCAAGAATGGCGGCCAGCCCACCGGCGAAGAGCGCGCCGCGCCCGTTTTGTGGTTCAGACTTTTGTGGTTCAGACATACGCTTGTCCTTTCAAATTTGGTTTGGATAGCTTAAGCTTACTTCCGTAGTTATGTACGGAGTCAAGCGATATGCAAATTAATTTTGAGAATCTGACCATTGGCGTTTTTGCCAAGGCGGCCGGGGTCAATGTGGAGACCATCCGGTTCTACCAGCGCAAGGGCCTGCTGCCGGAGCCAGACAAGCCCTATGGCAGCATTCGCCGCTATGGCGAGGCGGATGTAACACGAGTGCGGTTCGTGAAATCGGCCCAGCGGCTGGGCTTTAGCCTGGACGAAATCGCCGAGCTACTGCGGCTGGAGGATGGCACCCATTGCGAGGAAGCCAGCGGCCTGGCCGAGCACAAGCTCAAGGATGTGCGCGAGAAGATGGCCGACTTGGCACGCATGGAGGCCGTGCTGTCTGAACTGGTGTGCGCCTGCCATGCGCGGAAAGGGAACGTTTCCTGCCCGCTGATTGCGTCACTGCAAGACGGAACGAAGCTCGCTGCATCGGCGCGGGGGAGTCACGGGGTGACTACGCCTTAGCGTGCTTTATTTTCCGAATTCTGAGACGACCCCAAGGGGGAACTGAGAGAACTAAATTTCAATTTAAACAATGAATTAACTTCTTAGCGTACGTTTTCGTTCCATTGGCTCTCAAACCCCTATTATACAAACCAGCGTAGCGTAACGTCTGACATCGGTGAATTTTGCCAGGTCCCTGCTGCTCATTTTCCGGCCCTCACGCGCCAGTTTAAGCAACCTGTTCTGGTGAACGGAAAGCGCAATACCATCAGGCAACCCCAGCGCAGCGATGGAATTAAGCCGGTCGATATGTTGCAGCACATTTTTACCGTTTATTTTACCCGGAGGCTGTAGCAGCCATGCCAGACGGGAAGGTTGTTCACCCTCTGATATGAGCAGGCTGTCGAGTGCTGATTTATGCTGCTTTTCCAGTTGCGCGGTAAGTGTCGAAAATACCGATCTGTTAGCGAGCGTGACGACTTCGGCAAGCGTCCGTTCGATCACTTCAACAGAAGGGAAAATAACATTATTGTTATGTAGCCAGCTGAGCATTTCTTCCGCCAGCATAAATCCTTTGTCAGTTGCATGGCATAGGGGTGCAGATGGCGGATACAGTCTTTTTGCATTGACCGGCTGAACGGAGATAGTTCCAGGTAGCGATAAAGTTCGGTCAGATGTTCCCAGCGGGTTTGCTCTCTGGATGCATATTCCGGCCATAAATCAGGCTGAAGTTTCAGTCGGGAAGCAACCCTGGATACAACGCCATTGTGAGGAGCACTGCTTTTGTCCGGAATAAATCCAGGTCCACGCAGATAACAGAGTAATACAGCAAAGCCCAGGCGATTCGCTGGCCGTCGGTGCTTATTAATGAGCGCAATATCCGGTTCGTTCAGAAAACACATTCGGGTCAGAATAATTTCATCATCTGGTATAACCAGTAAGCGTTCCTGCTCTTCACTGCTCAGTATCTGTCGCCGTGGCATAAATGCTTCCCTCGCGTATAGTTTTCATCTGTTATTTGTTCGCTGTGACCGAAACCGGTCGGTTTCGTACACCGCTTACAGCACATGTCCGAAACTTAGTGAAATTAATTTCGGACACACGTTATAATTCGGACACCTATTTCGTACGGAAAGTTTCCCATGTCACGTGTTTTTGCCTACTGCAGGGTCTCAACTCTGGAACAGACCACAGAAAACCAGCGTCGTGAAATTGAAGCGGCGGGTTTTGCCATCAGATCCCAACGACTTATTGAGGAGCATATCAGTGGCTCGGTTGCTGCCAGCGAACGCCCCGGATTTATCCGGTTGCTAGATCGCATGGAAAATGGGGATGTACTGATTGTCACCAAACTTGACCGTCTGGGTCGTAATGCGATGGATATCCGAAAAACGGCACTGTTGCAAATAGTCGGTGGTGATAAACTTATCATCCCCTTTTGCTGATGGAGCTGCACATGAACCCATTCAAAGGCCGGCATTTTCAGCGTGACATCATTCTGTGGGCCGTACGCTGGTACTGCAAATACGGCATCAGTTACCGTGAGCTGCAGGAGATGCTGGCTGAACGCGGAGTGAATGTCGATCACTCCACGATTTACCGCTGGGTTCAGCGTTATGCGCCTGAAATGGAAAAACGGCTGCGCTGGTACTGGCGTAACCCTTCCGATCTTTGCCCGTGGCACATGGATGAAACCTACGTGAAGGTCAATGGCCGCTGGGCGTATCTGTACCGGGCCGTCGACAGCCGGGGCCGCACTGTCGATTTTTATCTCTCCTCCCGTCGTAACAGCAAAGCTGCATACCGGTTTCTGGGTAAAATCCTCAACAACGTGAAGAAGTGGCAGATCCCGCGATTCATCAACACGGATAAAGCGCCCGCCTATGGTCGCGCGCTTGCTCTGCTCAAACGCGAAGGCCGGTGCCCGTCTGACGTTGAACACCGACAGATTAAGTACCGGAACAACGTGATTGAATGCGATCATGGCAAACTGAAACGGATAATCGGCGCCACGCTGGGATTTAAATCCATGAAGACGGCTTACGCCACCATCAAAGGTATTGAGGTGATGCGTGCACTACGCAAAGGCCAGGCCTCAGCATTTTATTATGGTGATCCCCTGGGCGAAATGCGCCTGGTAAGCAGAGTTTTTGAAATGTAAGGCCTTTGAATAAGACAAAAGGCTGCCTCATCGCTAACTTTGCAACAGTGCCGCATCGCCAGTGTCTCGGCCTCGTTTTCACCAAGCGGCCCGGGGACCGCCGTGATGGTGTTACTCAGCATGGAGCCCGGACTGCCGATCAGCGTTTTGGCTACCTCGATCGGGCTTTCTCATGCCGGGACGGTGCGATTGATCGATAGGCTCGAGCGCGAACAGTTGGTGGAACGACGAAGACAAATCACCGACAGGCGGGCGCGCTTCATTCACCTCACCAATTCGGGGAAGAAGATAACGGACGCCTTGCTCAAGGCACGGGAGCAGGTGATCTCCGAATGTATTTCGCCCCTGTCGCCCAATGACCTCGACATTCTAGGCATGCTGTCGGAGCGGCTCCTTGTGGCAAACGGCTTCGACAAAGATGGCTCGGTCAGCCTTTGCCATCTGTGCGGCTACAGCAGGATCGCGCCTTCCCGTGGTAAAGCTAAGCCGGGGCGCTCGCCACGCTGGAACGTCGCATCAGAAGGCTGACGATATGATCAGGCAGGCTTGAAATAATGGGATCGTTTGCGCTCGAACTTCTTCTATGCGTACTTGCCTTCGGGTTCGGATATGCGGCGAACCAAGGCGGAACCTGTTTAGTGGTGGCCGCTCATGAGTTACACAGAAGACAGCCGCCGAAAATGTTCGTCGGATTTCTCGCAGCGTCGGCAGCGGCAGGCCTGGTTGCGGTCCCGATAGTCTGGACGGGAACACTGGGCGCAACACTCGCACCCTCGACCAGCATCAATTTCCTCCTGCTCATCGGCGCCATCGCCTTCGGCCTCGGCGCACTCATTAATGACACATGCCTGCTCGGATCGCTGGCGCGGCTTGGGGATGGGGAGATGCGACTTCTAGCTCTACCCTTGGGATTAACGATTGGTATCTTGGCTGCCGACCATGGCAGGTTCGGCTACGATTCAACATGGCCAAGCTTAATCTCCAAACCGAGCGCAACAGGCCTCGTTACTCTCCTAGCCTTCCTAGTTGTGCTCGTGCTGGCACTCGTTTTCGTTTCCACGAAGAGCGTTCTGCGAACAAAGCCGGGTTGGTCGTTCGGCGCTTCGATGATTGGACTCGGTATCACTGGCGGACTTCTATATGCACTCTCGCCGGCCTGGACCTTCGCAGACGTGATTCAACGCGCCCTTCCTCTCAGAATGTCCCCGGCCGGCGAGGTCGCGCTCACTGCGGTGATCTCTTCGATCGCAGGCGCCCTAACCGCCTCCTTTCGCCAAGGCAATCTGCGTCTCCAACTGCCGACAGCCAATGGCATTCTGCGATCTGTCGTCGGCGGCACATTGATGGGTATCGGCATCGCGCTCATACCCGGCGGGAATGATGGGTTGATCCTCGCAGCGGTTCCGACTCTTTCACCTGGTGGGATAGTCGCCTACCTTCTGATGACGACGACAATCGTCTTCGGATTTGCAGCGCGTGGTAAGTTATTCCGGCGCTGCCTTTCACGGCCATGATAAGGGCAACAGAGGACTTGCCCTCCTGACATGAGCATTTATCCCGACCGGGAATATCGGCTGACTAGCTCGTATGCCTTTGCAGGCCCTTGGACCATGATGACCACTTCAAAGGCCGCCGGCCCCAGAATCCTGTAGGTTGCATGGTAGGTGTCGTCTCCGCAGGCATAGACGCCACTCGCTTCCAACCCGGTATCCGTCCGCGAGAAACTCAAGCTGAGGAACTGCGTCCCGATATGAGGTCCGTCTGCGAACTCGACGACAACACTGTCCTCGCTCAAGCGATAGCGATACTGCCGGCACGCGGAGAATACTCTGCCATCTGCCAGTGAGAGAATGCCGCTCTCTCGATAAGCGAGCGCGCCTTCGCCGATCGCTGCTACGATTTCGGTGGGCATGGTTATCTCGTCCAGGGCCGCGTCCATCCGTACAGGCTGGACGTTTGCCAACGGGCTATAGGCCCACCCGGAGCGCCAGCCCCATCAAGTCAAAATCCCGCAAAGGTCGCGCGTTTGCTGGGTAAAGGCATCGCCGATGAGGATGGCTTCGTGAGGCAGCGAAGCGCGAGCCAGCCGCTCGACATATCTCGCTTATTAGTATATGGTATATGCGTCGCGCATATACTGCAACGCCTGCCCGAAGCACGTAGACGACGTTCGTGACGTTCCCACGGGACCACTGTTGAGGAATTTTAGATGAGCATTTTCGACCGTTATGAATTTCTTGTCCCCGAGCACGGTCGGAGGGATCTTGGCCTGCTTAGATGGGCTCTCGTGATCGTATTTCTGTGGTTCGGCGCGATGAAGTTCACAGCGTACGAGGCCTATGGTATCGCCCCGTTTATCGAACACAGCCCGATCATGAATTGGCTCGGCATGTTCGGGACGCAGGGGCAAAGCTATTTCATCGGCGTTATCGAGTTATCGACCGGTCTCGTTCTGATCCTTGGTGCATTTCGTCCACTCTTCTCTGCGCTAGGCGCACTAATGTCAGCAGCGACCTATCTGATCACGCTGACCTTTTTCATCACCACTCCAGGTGTCGCGGAGCAGACTGCCGGCGGCTTTCCTGCGATTTCGGCTGCACCAGGGCAGTTTCTACTGAAGGACGCAGTTCTGCTAGCGGCGTCCCTCGTGCTGCTGCGTGCTTCGGTCCGCCACAGAGGGGCGCTTGTGCTCTCGTGACTGTGGTCCTCTCGTGACGGCGGGCGTGCAAATCCTGCAGAACCTCCGCGGGGCATGGATGCTCCGTCGCGATATCGAGCCCGGAGGCGCTCAGCTGCATGGCGACGCGGTCTTCGCCCGTTTCGCCGCAATCCCCGACGTCGTGGAGCACGGACTGTTCCTCAATGGGATTGATACAATCGTGATCGCGCGCGGTGACACGATGGAAGTGCGACGCCGGGGGCAAGCTAGGTCTCGCTGATCTGCACCTGCGCGGCCTGGATGACAGCGCTGACGCGGAGTGATTCTCGGGCGCGACCTACGGCGATTCCGAGCGAAAAGGCTTGCCCTATAGCCGCCAGGTATCAACGGTTCCGCGGCCTTAACGAGCCGGACCCGTTTTTTTCGGCGCGCTCGATCAGTCGAAATCCTCCGAAACCCTTCTAAAACAGGACATTTTCCACAAGCCGCGCGGAGGAAGAGGACCACGGTATGGCTTGCTGTCTATGCTCCGCGCACATATAGATGTGGCAATGGATGGACCTCGAGATCGAAACATTTTCGGGGCGTTCGCACTCATGATCAGCGACGACATCGTTCGCGCTAGTTCATCGCGGGCGCCGGAAGCTGGACCCGCCGCCTCAGCGCTGGCGTTGCTCGCGCACAAGCCCGGGCTCTCGATCCGTATGCTTGCGATCGGGGTGGGCCTTTCACATGCTGGAACTGTTCGCCTGGTGGATAGATTGGTAAGCGAGGGATTGATCGAGCGTAGGGAGCATTCGACAGACGGGCGCGCGCGATCCCTCTATCTTACTCCAACTGGCAAGGTCGCGAGCGACGAGGTCCTGGCCTCGCGCGATCAAGTGATTGCCGAAGGGCTATCGATCCTTAATCCAGACGAACTGAAAACCTTATCGGACATCGCTGAACGCGTTCTCCGAAATCGCTTGGAAAACCTCGAGCAGTCATACCGCATCTGCCGCTTGTGCTGCTACGAGGGCTGCACGAACTGCCCCGTCGATGCCGAATTGCATGAGCGAGGTGTGGACCGCGAGAAGAACGACGACGCGTAGGAGACTCGCAATTGCGGCAGCTCAACGCTGCTCAGATGGCGGGGCTTCATAATGTCAGCGAGCCTACCATCAGCCGCATTCTTTTGGCTACGCGTCAAGCCGGCCGATCGGGCATGGCGGTCTCATTCTAATATGTCGGTGATCGCCCCACTTTTAGCCGCTCAATTGATCGGAACGCGGTTTCGGAAGCGGCCGTTCAAACCACTCGCTGCATTCCCATTTCTCTATGTCCGATAGGTAGTTTCGGGGAAAAGCAGTCGGGAACAGGTTTCGGGAACGCATGCTCCGGCAGGAGCGCAGCGCGCGTCCCAAACGCGTTTTCCCGGTAGAGCTTCCCAATCGGCAAAGTGCGGGCCACCTCAGACTGCGAACGCGAAAAACCGCCTGGCTGGTCACTCAAGGCAGGGTAACGACGATTTTCGCTGCGGATACACCCGCCTTCAGGGCTTCCAAGGCAGCCTGGAGCATTTCAAGGCCCTGGCCCACGATCTTCGCCGGAGGGGCGGGGACGAACGTGCGCGCCGCGAGAGCCTGCGGCAGGAATTCGCGGTAGATCATTGGACCAACCTCGTCATCCTTGAGGCTCGTCCCGGAGATGTGCGTCGCCTCGACTCCAAATGAACGCTCGTCGGGCGGGGCCAGCGTCGCTGCCACCCGGCGCGAGCCCTCGCATCTCGCAACTACGGCAAAACAGTCTTTCATGTGACCGGTCGCGTGAAGCGTTCCAGCGAGACTGCGCCCGCGCATTGCCTCAATCACGTCTTCCACGATGGCTGGACTCGAGTGGTCAAGAACCTCGCTTGCACCCAGCTCCTTCAACAGGCCGACGTTGCGCGCCGAAGCGGTGGCGACGCACCTGTAGCCCGACGCCACCGCGAGCTGGATGGCGTTGCAGCCAACGCTCGACGATCCACCCCAGACCAGAACGACCTCTGGACGCGCGGTCGGCGAGTGTAACGGTGGCGCGAGAGCCAACTGTGTCCGTCCGTAGAGCCCGCTTGCGGCGGTGCCAAGGCCAAGCGGGAGGACTGCCGCATCAGCGAAGGCAATGTTGTTGGGGATCGGCGCCGCCATGTGGTCCAGCACGATCGTGTGGTGCTGGAACGCACCCTGCGCAGGTTGATTTACGGTTGTCCCGACCGCCTGTCCGATGACTCGATCGCCGACCTTGAACCGCTCGACCGCGCCACCGACCGCCGCGACCTCACCGGAGACGTCGCTGCCGAGAATCGCGGGATAGTCGAGCCATGGCAAAAGCGCGACGTCCTGCAGAATCCAGTCGAGTGGGTTGATCGCGATGGCCGCGTTGCGGATCAATATCTCGTTCGCCGCCAGATGCGGCAGAGCGGTGACACCGATCCTCAGTGGCTGCCCCGGCGCTTTCTGCCAGGCGGCCTGATTAGTCACGGTTTCGGTCATCATCAACTCTTTCTGTCAAGTATTACAGCTGGGCGTTCGTCTGAGCGGTCCAACCGCCAGGTCGGGCGCACGAAGTGGCAGCTATAGCCCCCAGGATAGCGCACCAGGTATTCTTGGTGCTCTGGCTCCGCCTCCCAAAAGGGTTCTTCTGGGTTGATCTCCGACACGACCGGGCCTGGCCAGCTTCCTGATGCCTCGATTTCCGCGATGGTTGTGAGGGCGACTTCCTTCTGCACTTCGGTGGTGTAGAAAATCGCCGATCGATAGCTCGGACCGACATCGCTGCCTTGTTGCTCGTAGGTCGTGGGGTCATGTATCTGGAAGAAGAGTTCCAAGAGCGAGCGATAGGCGAGAACGGAAGGGTCGAAGGTCACTTCCACTGCTTCCGCATGGCCGTAATGTCTCGCGTAGGTCGGATCAGGCATTTCTCCGCCTGTGTAACCGACACGCGTCGAAATGACTCCCCTGGCTCGGCGCAGCAAATCCTCCATGCCCCAGAAGCAGCCGCCTGCGAGAATTGCTCGCTCTGTCGCGGCCGCCCTATTGCCGGTAGGCGATTGGCTCACAGTCCGTTCGCCCTCCTCCGTGTGCGCCACGGTCAAGCCAGCCTCGCGGGATCCGCAGCCTGACTGGCGCTCAAGAGCTCGGTCTGCACGTCCGAACCCCGGATGAGACTCAGATCGACGGGACACCGATCAGCGATCGCGAGGATCCGAGCGCGCTGATCATCACTCAGCGGCCCATCGAGGACAATGGTGCGGGTGAACCGGTCGGGTGGCATCATGTCCGGCACCTTCTCGTGCTGCACGGTCGTGCTCGCCCGTTCGAGCGGAAAGCCCTTGCGGTTCGCATAGAGACGCATCGTCATCACCGTGCAGGCTGCGAGGCCGGCAGATACGAGTTCGTAGGGAGATAGTCCGGTCCCGAGGCCACCGACCGATGCTGGCTCGTCGGCGAACAGAGTGTGCTCGCCGCTGCGGACCTTGAGCTGGAACGTCCCTGCAAGAGTTTCGGTGGAGACGACGCCCTCCGCAACCTCGACCTGCGGAAGATCCGCGCTGAGTGGTGGGAGAAAGCGGCTCGCCCAAACCGCCACCATGGCCGCGGCGTAGTTCGCGTCCGCGACGTCGGTGAGAAGGTGATCCGCGTTGTCGAGCGAGATGAAGCTTTTAGGGTGCCTGGACGCGACGAAGATGCGCGACGCGTGGTCGATGCCGACCACCTGATCCAGCGGAGAGTGCATGACCAGCACCGGCCGTCGCAGGGAGGCAATGGCCTTCTCGACGTCGATCCCCTCAACCGCCTCAAGGAACCCTCGGCGAATGAGGAAGGGCCTACCGGCAATCTCCACCGAGGCCTCGCCCTCGCTCGCGATGGTGTCCAGATCATTCGGTCCGAAGAGGCGCAAGATATGCTGAAGGTCGGCCGGCGCACCAATCGTCGCTACCGCCGCAATATCAGGCATGTCGGCGGCGGCTACGATCGCAGCGGTGCCACCCAGGCTGTGCCCGACGAGGAGGGACGGTGACATGCCCGCCGCCGCCATCGCATTTGCGGCGGCCCGAAGGTCCTCGACGTCCGACGCGAAGTTCACAGGTTCTCCCGTCCCACCGCCGATCCCGGTCCCGGCGAAATCGAACCTCAAGACCCCGATGCCCGCACGCGACAGCGCGCGCGAGATGTGAACAGCGGCGCGACTGTCTTTCCCGCACGTGAAGCAGTGGGCGAAGATCGCCCAGCCCCGCGGCGTCCCTTCCGGCGGTTCGAGGTGCCCGGACAGCGGAGAGCCAGCCCCACTGACAAACGTAAATGATCTTCCTGCCATGTCCATCAAACCTCCAGCACGCGGCTTGGCGGTTGCGCTCTCAGAACCTTCGACGGAGCTGAGCGGAGCGCACCGCCAACCGGTAATCGTCATCTCAGGCTATCATTTATATGTCTGGCGCATATAGACAAGCCCCTATACCATGATTATATGCGCCAAGCATACTTCTGCGACCTGCTTTCCAAAGGCGGTCTCACGGAAGAGGTATCAGTCAGGCGCGTGGGCCAAAGGACTATGGAACTCAATCAAGTCAGCTATTTCATCAACTTGGCCGAGACGCTGAATTTCACAGCGGCCGCTCGCTTGAGCGGTGTGTCACAGCCAAGTCTGACCCGCGCGATCCGCCGCTTGGAAGATGAGCTTGGCGGGCCGCTGATCTATCGCGACGGGAAGAACAGCCGCCTGACTGGCCTTGGCCATGACGTCGAGGCAGAATTCCGGCGCATGGTGGTCGCGATGAAGAGCGTTCGCAATCACTCGGAGCACTGGGCGATGGGGGGGCACCGCGTGCTGGATGTCGCCGTCGCGCCCACCGTCGGACCAAAGGAATTTACGGCATTCTTCGAGAGCGCATTGGCGGAGATGCCATCCATCGAAATCAAGCTGCACTCGCTCCAGTCGAACGAGGACACATCGGAGGTGCTTTCAGGAAAATACCACGCGTGCATCATGCCGCGTGAAACAAGACCGGAACGCAAGCTGGATGTGCATCCTCTATTTCGGGAGCGCTTCGTGCTCGGCTGTTCTGCAAACCATCCCTTGGCTGCCAACGAGATCGTGCGCGGCGAAGACCTGCTCGAGTTTCCTTTCGTCGATCGCCTGAAATGCGAGTTTCGCGATCGGATCCTCGATCACTTCGCGCGACGGGACTTGCTCATGCGACCTCGCTTTCGATCAGATCGCGAGGACTGGGTGCAACGGGTCGTCGCTGACGGCCACGCCATATGCATTCTTCCGGAACGATCGCCGACCGTGCAAGGCCTCGTCACTCGGCCGATCGACGGATTTGTCTTGGAGCGCGAAGTCGTGATCGCGACAGTATCCGGCTCCACGGCAACGGTCGAGATACGGAACATCGCGCAGCTGGCAGCCCGGTATGAGTGGAACTGAATCACGACGTGAAGAGCTTCGGCGCTATGGAAACTATACGCGCAGCGTATTGGATAAATCTGGGGCGCACTGCGATAGTCGGCGCAATGACTGCAAAGATAAATGACAGTGTGTCGAGCTCTCTAAATAGCTGCGCCTAATACCGCTACACTTTTGCCTGACCATGTTTTCCTCCG
>OKBC01000053.1_pt1 | contig 22228 bp, 4 predicted proteins | sample 1612361 | NCBI WGS metagenome assembly OKBC01 (sample SAMN04436792, study PRJEB24849) | human gut metagenome | biome: human gut; feature: NICU; material: stool | host: Homo sapiens | place: USA: Saint Louis, MO | collected 2011-04-27
ATAATCTGATAGTTTTATGCAAGGAGTAAGACGAGATGAACCGAATTTTTAAAGTAATCTGGAGTCGTACAAAAGGATGTTATGTCGTTGTAGCTGAAACAGCGAAGAATATGTCGAAACGTTCGACAATGACATCGGTATTTGCCAAGATATCCGGGTCTGTGATTGCTACGGCTTTATTTATGTCCATGATGTCTCCAATGATCGTGCATGGGAGTACTATTGTGCAAGGGGCTGGTGCTCAGGCTAAAAATGGCACTGTAGCAATGGGTGATAATAGCACAGCACTGGCGGATAACAGTGTGGCTTTGGGGACAGGAGCTACTGTTACAAAAACTAATAGGAATAATGTTGGTAATGTGCAAGGTGTTGCAATCGGAAGAAATGCAACGGTTGAAGTAAATAATGGTGTTGCGATAGGAAATGCGACAAAAGTAGCTTCTTTAAATGGTTTTGCCCTCGGTAATACCTCTTGGGCTGGATATGATGAGGCCGGTAACTATGTGGGCGCCGATAATGATCAGGCATTTGGTACCAATGCTAGAGCTTGGGGTGGATCCTCCATGGCATTTGGTAACAATGCTAAAGCTGCTGCCGGTGGTGCCGTTGCAATGGGCAACGGATCACAGGCAAGAGGTAAATGGGCCGTTGCAATTGGTAATAATGCACAAGCTAAAGGCGAAGGGTCCAGAGCTCTTGGTGTAAACTCCTATGCAGTAGGACTCAACTCCATTGCAATGGGCTGGGAAAGTAATGCCCGTGAGGATTCTTCTATAGCTATTGGTACAGATTCTGACTCAGTTCAGAAAAATAGTATTGCCATCGGTAATCGTGCAGTTAGCAATGCAGAGGATAGTGTTACTCTTGGTAGAAATACGACGGTAAACAAAAATCATAATCGCTCAGTTGCATTAGGTACTAATTCTGCGACTGCGGATACTCATAGTACACCGAATCAGCTTGTAAATGGTTTGTGGTATAAGAATTTAGCGGGAGGAACGGCAGATTCTACTGTAAGTATCGGTAATGATACGGTAAAACGCACGATTACAAATGTGGCAGCAGGGCGTATGAATCCTTCGTCTACAGATGCTATTAATGGTAGTCAGCTATATGCCGTAGCAAATAGCTTGGGCAATTTAGCCACTACTACTAAAAATATCCTTGGCGGTAATGCGGCGCTCGATCCTGATACCGGTAAATTAACGATGAGCGATATCGGTTTTACAGGTAAAAGCACGATCCACGATGCTATTAGATATAATAAAGACAATATCGATAAGGGATTGTTCTTTTATGGTGATAACTTTGTTCAGAACCAAGTAAAATTAGGTGACACAGTAAGAATAAAAGGTGGCGCTACCGGTGCTTTGGCTGACAACAATATTGGGGTTCAAGCAGACGGAAATGGCACACTAAATGTGAAATTGGCTAAAAAATTAACTGGTTTGGATAGCGTAACAGCAGGAACTGCTACGATTGATAATAAAGGGGTGTCTGTAGGCAATAAACTCTATGTGTCAACCGGTGGCCTTAATGCCAATAATCAACAGCTTAGAGGTGTTGCAGACGGTACAGGTAGTCAGGACGCAGTTAACTACGGTCAGTTGCAACGAGCAATTAACGGTACAGCTAAAGAAGCCATTGTAAAAGCAAATGATGATGGTAATATTACGATAAGGGAAAACTCAACGGCGAAAGGTGGTAAAGAATATACTGTCGGCTTAAACTATAAGATTACTGTAGGGAAAGGGGCGGCCTCGCATCCTGTAACCATAGATAGTGGTACAGGAACGGTCACAGGTCTTACCAATACATCATGGAATGTAAATAATCCAGCACCTGTTACAGGGCGTGCTGCTACGGAAGATCAGTTAAAGCGGGTTAATGAGAGAGTTAATTCCAATCAGTATTTTATTAATCAAAATACGCAGAATATCTCAGATAACTCAAGCCGTATTGGTGCCAATGCACGAAATATCACAAAAATACAAGGTGATATTACTACTAATAAGAATGATATTAACACTATCAATAATACTCTTGAAAAAGGGCTCTATTTTAGTAGCGATACAGGTGCTTCGATTAAGAGAAAATTAGGTGATACTCTAGTCATTAAAGGCGGTGCTACAGGGGCATTATCCGATAATAATATTGGTGTTGTATCCGATGGTACCGGTAGATTGACTGTAAAGTTGGCAAAATATTTAACAGGATTAGAGAGCGTTAATGCAGGAAATACTACTATTAGTAAAAATGGTTTGAGTGTAGGTGCTAGAACCTATGTAACACCTGATGGCATCAATGCTAATAATCAAAAGATTACTGGTGTTGCTAATGGTACAGCGCCTAACGATGCGGTTAATTTCAGTCAATTACAAAGTGCTATCGGTGGTACTGCTAAGGCGACTACAGTAAAATCAAAGGATGCAAATGTAACCGTAACAGAAGGTACCAATGTGAATGGTGGTAAGGAATACACTGTTGGATTGGGCAATAAACTTGCGGTAGGTACGGCACATCCTGTAACTGTGGACGGAACCGCAGGAACTGTAACAGGACTTACTAATGCTGCTTGGAATGTAAATAATCCACAAGCCGTAACTGGTCGTGCTGCAACGGAAGATCAGTTAAAAACTGTTAATACGCAAGTCAATACAAATAAGGATAAAATAGCTCAGAACACAACTGACATTGCTCAAAATGCGACTGATATCGGTAAAAATAAGACTGATATTGCACAAAACAAGCAAAATATTACTCAGAACACACAAGATATTGCGACTAATAAAAATGCTATCTCTACAATCAATACAACTATTGCTAAAGGTCTAAATTTTGATGGAGACAGCGGTGCTGTAATTAACAAACAGTTGGGCGATAAGCTTAGCATCAAGGGCGGTGCAGCGGCTGCGAATTTGACGGATAATAATATCGGTGTCGTATCTGATGGCAGCACATTAAATGTAAAACTAGCTAAAACATTAACCGGTTTGGATAGCGTAACGGCTGGGGGTACAACTATCAATAGTAGTGGTTTGACCGTAGGCGGTAAGACCTATGTAACTCCGAACGGTATTAATGCGAATGACAAGAAAATAACTAATGTTGCTGATGGTGAAGTGGCGGCTAATTCCAAAGATGCAGTTAACGGCGGTCAACTTCATGCGGCTAAAACCGAATTAAATAACAACATTAATGATGCTAAAACTGAATTAAACAAAAATATCGGTGATGCCAAAACTGAACTCAATAAAAATATTAATGACGCTAAAACTGAACTGAATGGCAATATAGATAATGCTAAAACCGAGCTAAACAATAATATATCGACTGCGAAGAATGATGTGATTAATACAGGTCTCAAATTTGATGCGGATACAGGCGGTGCTAAGACCAATAAATTGGGTTCCAAGGTAACGGTAAACGGCGATGATAATATCACGACAGAAATCAGCCAAACTGGTGACGATACTAAGATCGGTCTTAAATTAAAGAAAGATCTCAATGTTACTACTATTACTGCTGCTGATACTGTGAAAGCCGGCACTGTGACTATGGGCAAACAATCAGGTGGTGCAGGCGGTGCAAACGGTAACTTTGTAACAGGGCTCGATAATAAGTCTTGGAACGCGGATAATCCTCAAGCTGTAAGTGGTCGAGCTGCTACGGAAGATCAGTTGAAATCCGTTAATGATAAGGTCAATACAAATGTAACCAATATCAATAAAGGATTAAACTTTAACGGCGATAGCGGTGCTGCGATTAATAAAAAATTAGGCGACACTGTTACCATTAAAGGTGGTGCTATGGCGGATCTTACGGATAATAATATCGGTGTCGTGTCTGATGGCAGCACATTAAATGTGAAACTAGCTAAAACATTAACTGGTTTGGATAGCGTAACGGCTGGTGGAACAACTATTAATGGTAGTGGTTTGACCGTAGGCGGCAAGACCTACGTAACGCCAAACGGTATCAATGCAAATAATCAAAAGATTACCGGTCTAGCAAAAGGCACAGATCCTACTGATGCGGTTAACTTCAGTCAGTTGCAGGATGCTATCGGTGGAACTGCTAAGGCAAGTACTGTGAAAGCTAAAAACAGCAACATCACTGTAGAAGAAGGTACAAATGCAGCCGGCGGTAAGGAATTTACAATCGGACTAGGCGACAAAATCACCTTAGGAACTGCTAATCCTGTATCTGTGGATGGTACTGCAGGCACGGTAACTGGTCTTACCAATACTGCTTGGGATGTAGATAATCCACAAGCCGTAACTGGTCGTGCTGCAACGGAAGATCAGTTGAAATCTGTTAATACGCAAGTTAATACAAACAAGGATAAAATAGCTCAAAACACAACTGACATTGCTCAAAATGCGACTGATATTGGCAAAAATAAGACTGATATTGCACAAAATAAACAAAATATTGCTCAAAATACGCAAGATATTACGACTAATAGAAATGCTATTTCTGCCATCAATACGACTATTGCTAAAGGTCTTAATTTTGATGGAGATAGCGGCGCTGTAATTAACAAACAGTTGGGTGATAAGCTTAGCATCAAGGGCGGTGCAGCGGCTGCTAACTTGACGGACAATAATATTGGTGTCGTATCTGATGGCAGTACGTTAAACGTGAAGTTAGCTAAAACATTAACTGGTTTGGACAGCGTAACAGCTGGTGGCACAATCATCAATAGTGGTGGTTTGACCGTAGGCGGTAAGAATTATGTATCTTCAAATGGCATCAATGCGAATGATCAAAAGATTACCAATGTTGCTAATGGCGATGTGGCGGCTAACTCCAAAGATGCGGTGAACGGCAGTCAATTGCATGACACTAAAACTGAGTTAAATAAAAATATTAGCGATGCTAAGACTGAGTTGAATAAAAATATTGGTGACGCTAAAACTGAACTTACCAACAAAGGCCTTCGTTTCAATGCGGATAATGACGACGAAAAAACGAATAAGCTAGGCTCTAAGGTAACCGTAAACGGCGACGATAATATTACGACGGAAATTAGTCAAACCGGTGACGATACGAAGATTGGTCTTAAATTGAAGAAAAATCTTAATGTTACATCTGTTGCTGCTACGGAAACTGTGAAAGCCGGCACTGTAACTATGGGTAAACAATCCGATGGTGTAACCCCTGCTAATATGGGCAACTACATAACTGGTCTTGATAATAAGGCTTGGAGTATTGATAACCCTACAATTGCATCCGGCCGTGCTGCAACAGAAGATCAATTGAAGACAGTTACTGAAGCTATCAAAACTCAAGGTGCTAGTGCAACGGACTTCAGTCTCGTTGCAAATCCTACGGCGGGATCCAATGGTGACTATACTGTAGATGCCAACGGTGATGTATCATTGACAGTCCAAGATAAGAACCATCCGGCTCAAACAAAAACCGTAACGATTAAAGATGTGGCATCTAAATCCGAAGTGGATAAAGGCTTGAACTTTGACGGTGACTCTGGCACAACTATCAACAAGAAGCTAGGTGGTACTGTTGCCATTAAAGGCGGAGCTGCAGCTGCAGATTTAACAGATAATAATATTGGTGTTGTATCTGACGGCACAGGTACACTAAACGTGAAGTTAGCAAAAACATTAACCGGTTTGGACAGTGTAACAGCGAGTGGTACAACTATTAATGCTGGTGGTTTAACAGTAGGTAATAAGACCTATGTATCTCCAAACGGCATCAATGCGAACGACCAAAAGATTACCAATGTTGCTGATGGTAATATTGCTGCTAATTCCAAAGATGCGGTTAACGGCGGTCAATTACATGACACTAAAATTGAGCTCAACAAAAAAATTGGTGACACTAAAACCGAACTCAACAATAATATTAATGATGCTAAGACTGAATTGACCAATAAAGGCCTTCGTTTTAATGCGGATAATAACGACGAAAAAACGAATAAGCTAGGATCCAAGGTAACAGTAAACGGCGACGATAATATTACGACGGAAATTAGTCAAACTGGTGACGATACGAAGATCGGTCTTAAGTTGAAGAAAGATCTTAACGTTACTACTGTTACGGCTACGGAAACTGTGAAAGCCGGCACTGTAACCATGGGTAAACAATCCGATGGTGCAACTCCTGCTAATATGGGCAACTATGTAACTGGTCTTGATAATAAGGATTGGAGTATTGATAACCCTACAATTGCATCTGGCCGTGCAGCAACGGAAGACCAGTTGAAAACAGTTAGTGACGAAGTTAAGAAACAAGGCGCTAGTGCAACGGACTTCAGTCTTGTTGCTAATCCTGCGACAGGCTCCAATGGTGACTACACTGTAGATGCTAACGGTGACGTAGCATTGACCGTACAGGATAAGAACCATCCGGCTCAAACAAAAACCGTAACGATTAAAGATGTGGCATCTAAATCCGAAGTGGATAAAGGCTTGAACTTTGACGGTGATTCCGGCACGACTATTAACAAGAAGCTAGGTGATACTGTTGCCATTAAAGGCGGAGCTACGGCTACAGATTTAACGGATAATAATATTGGCGTTGTATCTGATGGCACAGGCACACTAAATGTGAAGTTAGCTAAAACATTGACTGGTTTAGACAGCGTAACAGCTGGTGGTACAACCATTAATAGTGGTGGTTTAACAGTAGGCAATAAGACTTATGTATCTCCAAATGGCATCAATGCAAACGACCAAAAGATTACCAATGTTGCTGATGGTAATATTGCTGCTAATTCTAAAGATGCGGTTAACGGCGGTCAATTGCATGACGCTAAATCTGAGTTAAATAAAAACATTAGTGATGCTAAGACCGAGTTGAATAAAAATATTGGTGATACCAAGGCTGAATTAAATAAAAATATTAGCGATACTAAGACCGAGTTGAATAAAAATATCAGTGATACCAAAACTGAACTCAACAATAATATTAATGACGCTAAGACTGAACTTACCAATAAAGGCCTTCGTTTTGATGCGGATAATAACGATGAAAAAACGAACAAGCTAGGCTCTAAGGTAACAGTAAACGGTGATGATAACATCACCACAGAAATTACGCAAACTGGTGACGATACGAAGATTGGCCTTAAATTGAAGAAAGACCTTAACGTTACCACTGTTACGGCAGCGGAAACTGTGAAAGCTGGCACTGTAACCATGGGTAAACAGTCCGATGGTGCAAGCCCTGCTAATATGGGTAACTACGTAACAGGTCTTGATAATAAGACTTGGGATGCAAGTAATGTCGTATCCGGTCGTGCTGCAACAGAGGACCAATTGAAACAAGCTTTGGCAGGTCAAACTGATACAGGCCTTAAATTCAATGCCAATGTAGGCGGTGTACAAACTAATAAATTAGGCTCTACTATCACTGTTCAAGGTGAAGGAAAAGCTGCTGATGCCGACTATAGCGGTGACAATATTAAGACTTTCATCAAACAAGATGCTGCAACAGGTAATACAACAATTGATGTAAAAATGAACAAAAATCTTAAGGCTGAATCCGTGAAAGTCGGCAAAGACGGTAAGGATGGCGTATCTCTCACAGGTCCAGATGGGGCTGGCACCGATGGTAAAGTAGCTGTTACAGATAAGAACGGCAAGGATGTAGTGTCTATGTCCGGTAAAGACGGTGTAGGTCACATCGGTTTAACTGGTAAAGATGGTCATAGTGCGGATATTATCGCTGATAAAGGCGCTGCTGATATTAATGGAAATGAAATCACGCGCATTAAATATCAAGATGAAAATGGTACAACCCATGAAGTGGCAACCAAAGATGATGGCATGGCATACGGTGGCGACTCCGGCACTACCATCAAGAAGAAACTTAATGAACAATTGGACATTAAGGGTGGTGTTACCAATGAATCTGAGTTGACTGAAAACAATATCGGTGTTATTAGCAAAAATAATATCCTTAATGTTCGTTTGGCAAAAAATCTGAAAGGTCTAGATTCCATAACTTTCAACAATGGCAATAATGGTGCAAATGGTAAAACCGTTGTTAATGGTGAAGGCATGACCGTTCAAGATAAGGATGGCAACCCGTTGACTGCTGTTACAAAGGACGGCGTGAAGATTACCAATGGTCCATCTATGACGAAAGATGGTATTGATGCAGCCGGCAATAAGATTACAAATGTAGCTGATGGTACAAATCCTAAGGATGCGGTTAATAAATCTCAATTGGATACAGCGGCTAACGCTGCTAAGGCAATCGTAACAGAAGGTAATAATATCAAAGTTGATAAGACCACTAATGGTGATGGCTCTACAAATTACAAAGTGGGCCTCAAAGACCAAATAACAATGGGATCTGATGCTACGAAACAAATTGCGATGGATGGTACAACCGGTACAATCAAAGCCGGTGACAAGGTTACAATCGACGGCAACAAAGGCACCATTAAAGCAGGTGATAAAGTTGAAATCGATGGCGATAAGGGTACAATTAAGGCTGGTAATGTTGCAATCGACGGTACAAACGGTACGATTAAGGCCGGAGATAAGGTAACTATTGACGGTAAAGACGGTAAGATTGATGTAGGTAAGGTCTCTGTTGATGGCAAGGACGGTCATGTGACAGGTTTGGAAAACAAAGATTGGGATCCTAACAATATCACAAGCGGTCGTGCTGCTACAGAAGATCAATTGCAAAAGTCCCATAAAGCCTTGGATAATAAGATTAATAATTTAGGTGATGACATTACGAAGAAAGGCATGGATTTTGCCGGTAATACAGGTGATTTCCACCGTGATTTAGGTCAAAAGGTTACCATCAAAGGTGAAGGCCAAGGGGCTGATAGTGACTATTCCGGTGAAAATATTAAAACGGTAGCCGAAAATGGTAATGTTACTATTAAAATGGCTAAGAATCTTAAGACCGATAGCATTACTACCAAAACAGTTACTGCTGATACGGTCAATACTGATAAGGTGAAAGTCGGCAAAAATGGTCAAGATGGCGTTTCCATTACAGGTCCAGACGCTGCGAATGGTACAGACGGCAAAGTAGCTGTTACAGGTAAAGACGGTAAAGATGCTGTATCTATGTCGGGCAAAGACGGCGTTGGTCACATCGGTTTAACTGGCAAAGATGGTCGCAATGCGGATATAATTGCTGATAAGGGTGATTCTGATCTCGGAGGCAATGCTATTACTCGTATTAAGTACCAAGATGAACAGGGCAAGACACATCAAGTGGCAACCAAAGACGATGGTATGAAATACGGTGGCGATTCTGGTAATGTGATTAACAAAAAGCTTAACGAACAGGTAAACGTAGTCGGTGGCATTACTGATGCTAGCAAGTTGACTACAGAAGATAATGTAGGCGTTGTATCTGACGGCACTAATCTTAAAGTTCGTATGGCGAAAGATTTGAAAGGTCTTACGTCAGTAACGACTAAGGATGCCGCAGGTAACTCTACGGTTGTGAACGGCAGTGGCGTAACCATTACTCCTGCTAGTGGTAACACCGTAAGTCTTACTAAAGATGGATTGAATAACGGTGGTAAAACAATTAGCAATGTAGGCCCTGGTGTAAATGGCACGGATGCGGTTAACGTAAATCAATTGAAGGGAGTTACGGAGGGAATGGCTAATGCTATTAATTCCGTAGCGGGCGAAACGCAACGTGTAGGTGCTCATGCGGCAGCTATGTCTGCGTTGAAACCGATTCAATATGATCCGTTAGAACCAACTCAAGTGATGGCTGGTATCGGCAATTACAGAGGTGAAACCGCAGCGGCGTTAGGCGTTGCGCATTATACATCGGAAGATACTATGTTCCATGCAGGCGTATCTGTTGGTAGTCGTCATAATATGGTGAATGCCGGTGTAACTCGTAAATTCGGTTCTTCTGATGAGAAGAAGGCTATTCCTGAGCGCTACAAGGGCGGTCCTATCAGCTCTATGTACGTAATGCAAGATGAAATGACTGCTTTGAAAGCTGAAAATGCACGCATGAAAGCGCAGGATGAAAAATTAACTGCAGACTATGCGGCATTGAAAGAAGACAACCTTCGTCTACAGAAAGATAACGAAGAAACTAAACGACAATTAGCTCTTATTATGAGTCGTTTAGGCATGTAAATCATATAAATTTCATTTTATTTTCATGTGGTAAAATCTGTTAATGTACCAGAAAATACCCATGAAGATTAGATGATTTTAACCCTATATGGTATATAAAATGAAAGAACGAAAGTCTACTGTGAAAAGACTTTCGTTCTTTTTTTGTATTTGACTTCACAAACTTTTCATAATAGTGTATAATACAGAACATATAATTTTAATCGAAAATTATAAATATGATTAATTTACTATAAAATCATTAGTTTTAGATTATAAGTGTTGTTTGGCCCATTGTAGCAAGGGTTTTTATGATTGAAAATATATTTAAATGAGTAAGAAAATCAATTTTTAAAAGAAGTTTAAAGTTCTGAAAATAAATGAGCGAAATGTGAAAAAAATATATTTACATTCATAAACTAATCTGATATTTTATATGTATAGTAATTAAATTTTTGATGAAAATTTTATTATTTTTAGTGTTTTAGTGTTGGTTTTAGAATCCCTTATAAAACTGTGTGAAAGGTAGGTACTACTAAATGAATCGTATTTATAGGGTAATTTGGAGTCAGGTACGGGGCGCATATGTCGTTGTATCTGAAATTGCAAAAAGCCATACTCGTGGCTCCAAAAGCTTTGTTAGTAATTCCGCAAAAGCTTCGGTAAAAGTTGGCTTGGCGGCTATGGTTTTAACCTGCGGTAGTGGGTTGATTTCGGGTGTTCAGGCAGAATCTGATCGAGGGGTTGCTTTAACACCAGCTAATGCGGATCCTGCGAATCCTAAGGAACATACTGCGGGCGGTGTGACATGGTTAACACCAAAGCCTGGTGCACCAACTATTAATATGTTTGACTATAATACGCCAGGGAATAAAGGACAAGGTTACTTGTATACCAATAACAAGGTATTTGGTATCCAAATCGGTAATAAGGCTAGTGCACGCGCTGATGATGGATCTGTATCTGGTATTTCTATCGGCGATTATTCTAACTCTCGTGGATTGGGTGTGGCCCTTGGTCATTATGCACAGTCCAACGATATTGGTTCTCTTGCGATAGGTGCAGCTACAAAAGCGGATGGATTCAACTCCTTGGCGATGATGCGTCAAGCCTATGCAGGCGAACAATATGCGGCAGCTATCGGTACAGCAGCATCCGCACAAGGTAAAGCCAGCTTGGCGATGGGGCACTCCGCATTGGCAACAGGTGAGCAATCCATTGCTATTGGTTCAGCTAATCCTGAACCTCTAAAAGATAATAAAGGTACTAAGTACACAAAATACGATGAAAAAACTAATACCCAAGCTAATGCAGCTCGTGCTATTGCTATCGGTCAAGGTGCTAAATCAGATACCGAAGATAGCGTTGCTATGGGTACAGGTGCTAATGTTGTAGCTGGTAAAAATTATAAAGGCGAAAACTTTACTCATGGCATAGCTATCGGTAGTAATGCCCTTTCTCAGGGAATACAAGGTGTGGCCATTGGTAATCGTGCTGCTCATTATCGTGATAATGCGGTAGCAATTGGTAACAATGCTAAAACATATGCTGTAGACGGTGTTTCGATCGGTAATAATGCTGAAGCAGGTATTCAAAATGACCCTCAATATAAAGTAAATAACTCCGTTGCTGTAGGTAACTCCGCACGTGCTCATGGTGGCTCCGGTGTGGCATTGGGTAATGATACATATGCATTGGGCGGATCTTCTGTAGCAGCAGGTAATGCGGCATGGGCATTAGGTGAACGTTCTACAGCTATCGGTAACAATGCTCATTCTGAAGGTTACGGCTCTATTGCTATGGGTCGTGAAGCTAGTGCTTTGAGCACTCAAGATGGGGACAAGAAAAATGTTGTGGCTATCGGTGATGATGCACAAGCAACTGGTTCTCGTTCCATCGCATTGGGCGTAAGTGCTCAAGCTGGTACATTAGAACGTGTACGTGATAGCAGTGTCTATAAAGATAACGCTCAATTAATTACTCAGCTTAAAGCGAAGAAAGAAGTAACTGATGCTGTAGCAATCGGTAGCGAAGCAAGCGTACAAGAAAACGAAGGCTTAGCTCTCGGTAGCAAAGCAACAGTAAATAACGTACGTGGTGTTGCGTTAGGTGCTAATTCTGCAACAGCTGCTCCTGTAAGCACTGCTAGTGAAACTATTAATGGTTTAAAATACAATTATGCAGGTGGTACTGCTGATTCCACAGTTAGCGTAGGTAATACTTCTACAAAACGTACAATTACAAACGTTGCTGCTGGTCGTGTAAGTGCACAATCTACAGATGCTATTAATGGTAGCCAATTATATGGTGTTGCTAATGCAGTAGGTAATGTAGCTAACAGCACTAAGAATATCTTAGGCGGTAATGCTCAGGTTGACCAAAACGGTACTATCACCATGACTAATATTGGTGATACAGGTAAAAATACCATTCATGAAGCTATTAAATCCGCAAACTCTGGCTGGGAACTTCAAGTTAATGGCCAAAAGGTTAAAGACGTAAAAGCGCCAAACCGTACAGTGAACTTTAACGCTGGTAAAAATATTAAATTAGAAGGCTCCGGAGACAATGTTACGGTTGCAACAGTTGATAATGCAAACTTCAACTCCGTTACAACAGGTAGCGTATCTATGAGCAAAAACGGTATCAATGCTGGTGGTTATCAAATCACGAATGTACAATCTGGCGGCGATACATTAACAAATGCGGCTAATATAGGTGATATTTCTCGTATTGCTGCAAAATACGATAAATACTTACAACGTGGTGCTGCTACGTATGAAGCAAACGGTAACGGTAAGATTAACATGACCGGTACAAATGGTTTGACTGCTGAAGTAACAGGTTTGAAAAATACGTATGTTACATCCGGTACAGTATCCAATGACGGTAAGAGATTGACATTGACACGTAATGACAATCAAACATTCGATGTTGATATCTCTAAAATCTCTAACGGCCTTTCCAAAACTGACTACCGTTTGATTGCAAACCCTGCAGCTGGTAGCAACGGCGAGTATAAAGTAGCCGCTGATGGTAGCATGACATTAACTGTTGCTGATGCTGATGGTTCTAACCCTAGACAAGTTAAGTTGACGAACCTTGCTTCTAAAGAGCAACAAGATATTAACACTACTAATATCACAAATAACACTAACAAAATCGCTAAAGGTTTGAGCTTCCAAGGCGATAACAACGTTAAAATTAATAAACAACTTGGCGATACTTTAGGTATTACTGGTGGCGCTACAGGTGCTTTATCTGACAACAACATCGGTGTTGTAGCTAAAGACGGTAACCTTAATGTTAAGTTGGCAAAAGACCTAACAGGTTTGAATAGCGTAACTGCAGGTTCTGTTCGTGTAGGTAAACATAGCGATAATAAAAACTATGTAACTGGTTTGGACAATAAAGAATGGAATGTTCAAAACCCTACAATCACATCTGGTCGTGCAGCGACTGAAGATCAGTTGAAAAAAGTGTCTGATGAAATCAAGACTACTAATGCAGCTAAAACAGATTACCGCTTGATCAACAATACAAACTCTGCAGACGGTTCTTACTCTGTAGAAAACAACAAGGTTGATTTAAAAGTTAAAGATGAAGCTCATCCTAACAACCCTGCTAATACGGTAACAATCAACAATATCGCATCCAAAACTGAATTGGATAAATTGACAGAACGTGCTGTTAAATATGATCTTAATGGTGCAACTGTTAACAAAAATAAGGTTACTTTGGAAGGCCAAGGCGGTACAACAATTACTAACTTGAAAGCTGGCGAAGTATCCTCTACTTCTACAGATGCTGTAAATGGCAGCCAATTGCATGATGTAAAAATCGAAGCAGGTAAACATTCAAAAGTAACTGTTTCTGATGATAACCTCAAATTGACAACTACTCCTGCTACAAGTACTGAAGGTGCTAAATATGATCTTCGTTTGAACAACAAAGTGACATTGGGTAGCGGTAACAATCAAGTAGTTCTTGATGGTACAGCAGGTAGAGTAACTGCTAGTGGCGTTGTAATGGGCGCTCAAACTGTTCAAAATACGAAACATGCAAGTGAAACTGGTAATTATGTAACTAACTTGAGCAATAAGAACTGGGATTCCACATCTATCGTATCCGGTCGTGCTGCGACTGAAGATCAGTTGAAAAAAGTTAGCGAACAAATTACTCAACAAGGTAGCAGTGCAACTGACTATCGTCTTGTAAGAAACTCCAGCGCTGACGGTTCCTATAAGGTAAACGACAATGGTGAAGTATCCTTGACTGTAGAGGATAAAAACCATGCAGGCGTTAAAGAACAAGTTACAATCAATAACATTGCATCCAAATCTTCCGTAGATAAATTGACAGATCGTGCTGTTAAATATGACATCAATAACGGTGTTGTTGATAAAACTAAGGTAACATTGGAAGGCGCTAATGGCACTACAATTACAAATGTAAAAGATGGTGCTGTAACAGCTACATCCACAGATGCTATCAACGGCAGCCAATTGTTCAAAACTAAAGAAGAATTGATCAATAAAGGTATGAAATTCGGTGCTGACTCCGGTAACGTAATTAACAAAAAACTTGGTGAACAAGTAAACGTTAAAGGTGGCATCACAGAAGCATCCAAATTGACTACAGAAGACAATATCGGTGTTGTATCTGATGGTTCTAACGACTTGAAAGTTCGTTTGGCAAAAGACCTTAAAGGTTTGAATAGCGTAACTGTAGGCGATACAAAAGTTACTTCCAACGGTGTAACTATCAGCAACGGTGCTACAAACAATGCATCCGTATCCCTTACTAAATCCGGTTTAGATAATGGTGGTAACAAGATTACTAACGTTGCTCGTGGTACAATCGACAGCGATGCAGTAAACTTGGCACAATTGAAAGAAGTATCCAACAGTGCATCTGCAGCTAATACGAAAGTAGCTGAAGGCAAAAACATTAAAGTTGATGAAAGTATCGACAATGTAACTAAAGCTAAAACATATACTGTAGGCTTGAAAGATGAAGTAACATTAGGTTCTGGTAACACAGCTATCAATATTAACGGTACAACAGGTATCGTGAAAGCTGGTACTGGCGATAATGCTGTGACTATTAACGGCACAAATGGTACTATCAACTCCGGTAAAGTGACTATCAATGGTACTACAGGTACTGTTAATGAATTGACTAACAGAACTTGGAACCCTAAAGCTATTACTAATGGTCAAGCTGCAACAGAAGATCAATTGAAAGTAGTAGACAATAAAATTGATACTACAAAAACTGAAATCGTAGAAAAAGGCTTGAACTTCCAAGGCGATGCAGGTACTGCAATTCATAAAGACCTTGGTCAAACATTGAAAATCTCTGGCGGTCAAGCTGACGCATCTAAACTTTCAGAAAATAATATCGGCGTAGTTAATAACAACGGTGTATTGAATGTTAAACTTGCTAAAGATTTGACAGGCTTGAACAGCGTAACAACTGGTGCTACAACTATTAACAACAATGGTTTGACAATCGGTGGTAACACATTTGTTACAAGCAATGGCTTCAATGCTAACGATACTCAAATCACAAACGTGAAAGCTGGTACAGAGGATAACCATGCAGTTAACCTTAAACAGTTGAAAGAAGTATCCAACAACGCAGCGGCAGCTAAAACTGTTGTAAAAGCAGGCAAAAACATCAATGTAACTGATTCTGAAGATCCACTTACTAAAGCTAAGACTTATACAGTTGGCTTACAAGACACAGTAACATTGGGTTCCGGCAATACAGCTGTCAATATCGACGGTACAAAAGGTATTGTGAAAGCCGGCGAAGGCAATAATGCTGTAACTATCAACGGTACAAACAGCACAATTAATGCTGGTAACGTATCGATTAACGGTGTAACAGGCAATATCAATTCCGGTAAAGTTCTTGTTAACGGTGCTAAAGGTACTGTAAATAACTTAACAAATATCACTTGGGATGCTGACCATATCACAAGCGGTCAAGCTGCAACAGAAGATCAATTGAAAGTTGTTGATAAGAAAATTACTGACAATGGTAGCAACTTGATTAAGAAGGGCTTGAACTTCAAAGGCGATGACGCTACAAGCATTCATAAAGATCTTGGCGAAACATTGGATATCAACGGTGGCATTTCTGATGCATCTAAATTATCCAACAATAACATCGGTGTGGTATCTGAAAACGGCAAGTTGAATGTTAAACTCGCTAAAGAGTTGACTGGCTTAACAAGCGTAACAACTGGTGCTACAACAATTAATAACGAAGGTTTAACAATTGGTGGTAAGAAATTCGTTACAGCTAACGGTTTTGATGCTAACAACACACAAATCAAAAATGTAAAAGCTGGTACTGATGGCAATGATGCAGTTAACTTGAATCAATTGAATGAAGTTAAAAATGCATCTAACACTACAGTTGAAGGTAGCGAAAACATCAATGTTAACTCCACAGTAGACCCTAATACACACGCTAAAACTTACAAAGTAGCATTGAAAGACAATGTAACTTTAGGTTCCGGCAATAATGCAATCAACATCAACGGTACTACAGGTATCGTGAAAGCTGGTGACGGTGCTAATGCTGTGACTATCAATGGTACAAACGGTACTATCAACTCCGGTAAAGTGACTGTCAACGGTGCTGCTGGTACTGTAAATAACTTGACAAACATCACTTGGGATCCTGCACATATCACAAGCGGTCAAGCTGCAACAGAAGACCAATTGAAATCTGTTGATAAGAAAATCACTGACAACAGCACTGACTTGACTAAGAAAGGCTTGAACTTCCAAGCTGATTCTGGCGAATTAATTCATAAAGATCTTGGTCAAACATTGGATGTTGTAGGTGGCATTTCTGATAAGGCTAAATTGTCTGACAACAACATCGGCGTTGTATCTGAAAACGGTAAGTTGAATGTTAAACTTGCAAAAGATTTAACAGGCTTGAACAGCGTAACAACTGGTCAAACAACTATCAACAACGATGGTTTGACAATCAACAACAAACAATTCGTTACAGATAATGGCTTTAATGCTAACAATACGCAAATCAAAAACGTAACTGCTGGCGTGGAAGATAATGATGCTGTAAATGTTAAACAATTGAACGATGTAAAAGCTGCATCTAATACAAAAGTAAAAGGTAGTAAAAACATTGACGTTGATGAAGCTGTAGATCCAACTACAAAAGCTAAAACTTACACAGTTGCATTGAAAGACACTGTAACATTAGGTTCCGGTAATAATGCAGTCAACATCGACGGTACAAAAGGTATTGTAAAAGCTGGTGACGGCGCTAACGCAGTAACTATCAATGGCGTAACAGGCAACATCAATGCTGGTAAAGTGACTGTTAACGGTGCTACTGGTACTGTAAACAACTTGACAAATATCACTTGGGATCCTGCACATATCACAAGCGGTCAAGCTGCAACAGAAGACCAATTGAAATCTGTTGATAAGAAAATCACTGACAACAGCACTGACTTGACTAAGAAAGGCTTGAACTTCCAAGCTGATTCTGGCGAATTAATTCATAAAGATCTTGGTCAAACATTGGATGTTGTAGGTGGCATTTCTGATAAGGCTAAATTGTCTGACAACAACATCGGCGTTGTATCTGAAAACGGTAAGTTGAATGTTAAACTTGCAAAAGATTTAACAGGCTTGAACAGCGTAACAACTGGTCAAACAACTATCAACAACGATGGTTTGACAATCAACAACAAACAATTCGTTACAGATAATGGCTTTAATGCTAACAATACGCAAATCAAAAACGTAACTGCTGGCGTGGAAGATAATGATGCTGTAAATGTTAAACAATTGAACGATGTAAAAGCTGCATCTAATACAAAAGTAAAAGGTAGTAAAAACATTGACGTTGATGAAGCTGTAGATCCAACTACAAAAGCTAAAACTTACACAGTTGCATTGAAAGACACTGTAACATTAGGTTCCGGTAACACAGCTGTTAATATCGATGGTACAACTGGTATCGTAAAAGCTGGTAACGGTGCAAATGCAGTGACTATCAATGGTGTGAACAGCACAATCAATGCTGGTAAAGTGGCAATCGATGGTGTAACAGGTAACATCAATGCTGGTAAAGTTCTTGTTAACGGTGCAAACGGTACTGTAAACAACTTGACTAACAAAACTTGGACTCCAGGAAATATTGTTTCTGGTCAAGCTGCAACAGAAGATCAATTGAAAGTTGTAGATAGCAAAATCGATAAGAACACTGAAGACTTGACTAAGAAGGGCTTGAACTTCCAAGCTGATTCTGGCGAAGTAATCCATAAAGATCTTGGTCAAACATTGGATGTTGTAGGTGGCATTACTGATAAAGCTAAATTGTCTGACAACAATATCGGTGTTGTATCCGAAAACGGTAAGTTGAATGTTAAACTTGCAAAAGATTTAACAGGCTTGAATAGCGTAACAACTGGTCAAACAACTATCAACAACAATGGTTTGACAATTGGTGGTAATACATTTGTTACAAACAACGGCTTCAATGCAAACAATACGCAAATCAAAAATGTTAAAGCTGGTACAGAAGATAGCGATGCTGTTAACCTTAAACAATTGAACGAAGTAAAAGCTGCGTCCGATACTAAGGTAAAAGGTAGCAAGAACATTCATGTTGAAGAAGAAATCAACGATCTTACAAAAGCTAAAACATACACTGTAAACTTGAAAGACACAGTGACATTGGGCTCCGGCAATACATCAGTTCATTTCGATGGTACAACAGGTATCATTAGAGCTGGCGAAGGTGCTAATGCTGTAAATATCAATGGTACAAACGGTACAATCAACTCCGGTAAGGTAACTATCAACGGTGGTTCTGGTACTGTTAACGATTTGACTAACAGAACTTGGGATCCTAATAAGATCACTAACGGTCAAGCTGCAACAGAAGATCAATTGAAAGTTGTAGACAACAAAATTGATAAAAATACTGAAGACTTGACTAAGAAAGGCTTGAACTTCAAAGGCGACTCTGGAGATAAAATTCATAAAGATCTTGGCGATACATTGAATATTACTGGTGGCGAAACTGATGCTTCTAAACTTTCAAATGGTAATATCGGTGTAGTTAATGAAAACGGCAACTTGAACGTTAAACTCGCTAAGAACCTTAAAGGTCTTGATTCCGTAACGGTTGGTTCCGATCCAAACAAACAAGTTGTTCTTGATGATAAGGGCGTATCTGTAGGCGGTAAAACATACATTTCTAACGAAGGCTTAAATGCAAATAATCAAAAGATTACTAACGTGGCAGCTGGTGTAAATGATACAGATGCAGTTAACGTTCAACAGTTAAAGAGTAGCATGGCGGCGGCAACTACAACAGTGAAAGCTGGCGATAGCGGCAATACAACTGTAACATCTACAACAAATGCGGATAAGTCCAAAACATACACTGTAGATATCAAAAAAGACTTGAACTTACGCAGTGTGATTACCACTACTGACGATAAGAAATTCTCTACTGTAACAAACGGTGTAGGTGTTACAAGCACTGATACATTAGGCAATACAACTGCTCTTACTGCAGGTAATGTGAAAGTATCTGATAGCCAAAATAATTCAACTCAAACAACAGCTAATGGTGTACTTGTAGATAATCCAACTAAGGCCACTGAATTGACTGTTAACGGTGTTGTAACTACTGACAAAAAGACTAAGAGAACAAGCACAACTGCAGATGGTGTGGTTGTTACATCTGGCATGGGTAGTACTAAAGTAACTACTACTGTTAGCAGCAACGGTGTTGCAATTACTACTCCTCCAGCAGGTGAAGGTGCCCCTAAAGATGGTACTGGTGCAGTAACATTGACTAAGGACGGCTTGAACAATGGTGGCAATCAAGTTGTTAACATGGCAAGCGGTTATAAAGCTGGCGAAGATATCAACAATATTGCTGATAATAGCAGCAGCTTAACAAACGGTGCTAACATCGGCGACTTGAAAAAAGGTATCGATGGCCTTAAGAAAGCTGGCTTGGACTTTGCAGGTGACAAAGGTGAATTCCATCGTAACTTAGGTGAAAAAGTAACCGTTAAAGGTGGCATCACTGATGAAAGCAAACTTTCCACTGCAAACAATATCGGTGTTATTTCCGATAACAACGGCAGCTTGAATGTTCGTTTGGCAAAAGATATTACTGGTATCAACTCCATTACAACTATGGATAACTCCGGTCATACAACTGTGACAAACGGTAACGGTATCACAATTAAAAATAATGCGGGTGGCAGCGTATCCTTAACAAGCTCCGGTTTGAACAACGGCGGTAATAAGATTACTAACGTGGCTCCAGGTGAAATTAGCTCCACTTCTACTGATGCTGTTAATGGTTCCCAACTTAATCGTGTTGCAAACAGCATGAATAATGTTGTAAAAGAAGTTCGTCAAGTTGGTGCTTTATCCTCCGCGTTGTCTGCATTGAAACCTATGGCTTATGATCCTTACGAACCTACTCAAATCATGGCAGGTTATGGTAACTACCGTGGTGACTCCGCATTGGCATTAGGGGTGGCTCATTACAAAAATGAATCCATGATGTTACATGCTGGTGTTGCTTGGGCAGGCAGCAATAGCCATATGATGGCAAATGCTGGTGTAACTTGGAAAGTAGGTAACAGAGACGGTGAAGCAGAAACTGCAGATCGTTACCGTAAAGGACCTATCAGTTCCACATATGCAATGCAACGTGAACTTGCTGCAATGAAAGCTGAAAATCAAGGATTAAAAGGTGAAGTAGCTGATTTGAAAGCTGAAAATGAACAAATGAAAGCTAATATTGCTGCAATGATGGCAAGACTAGGTTTATAATACGTTCATACTGAACATTACGGGTTGAGGATTCCCTTTTGGGGGTCCTCTCACCCGATTTAATTCGTTGATAGAAAAGAGGAATATATAATGAAAAAATCCACTTTGCTTGCTTTCACAGCGGCAGTATTATTCGGCAGTGGCGTATTCCATGTTAATGCGGCATCTGCTACATTTGATGATCCATTGCTTTTACCAAATCCAGCTAAAGCGCCTACAACAGGTTCTGTTGTATTGGTTCCTGTGGCTAGCCCTCAGGCTGTGCAAGGTATCCATGAATTTGTGGAAGCATGGGAAAATGCGGAAAAACATATTGCTTTAGCTGAAAGCAAAAAGAATAATCACCAAGCGTTAACTAAAGAAGAAGCTAAATGGTTACATTCTAAAGATAAGCATAATTATGCTGATTATTTCCGTAAACATTCTTTAGGTTATGTACATGGCCAAGAAACTGCATTGAACTGGAATGGTAAAAACCGTAATAAAAACGAGTATAGCTATTACACATTCCCTAAATATGATAAGGACCAAGGTTACACAAATAGCTATGGTTACAATGTATTGCGCAGCATGGTTGATCGCATGAATGAATTGCTTCAAAAACAAAAGGCCGTTGGAGGTCCTTTGACTGATGAAGAAGCACAAGCATTGGAAGATGCTATGCTTGATATCATGGCTCAAGATCAAGAACATGTATCTAATGAAGAATTGCGTTATTACATGAACGAAGCAGTTTGGTTTGCTACAAAACAAACTGTAAAAAATATGTCTGCAGAAGAACCTTCTGTTGGAGACATGCACGAAATTAACCTTCGTGAAGCGATTCAGACAGATAACTAATCATCTAATACATATATAATCACATTATATGTATAGCTTTTGTTATAAGGAATGTGCAGTTGCAATAACCTTATATATAAAAGTTTTTATATACAGTGTTGAGACACAAATAAGGGATTCTATTAACACACTGTCATATAGACAAGAAGTCGCAACAGAATGCAATAGATGTATTCTTGTTGCGGCTTCTTTTTATATTAAATTCTCCCTATATGACATGTCTAAAAAGTAATATAACTCAAGTTTTAAATCTGTAAAATTAGGCCGTGAAATTGTGCAAAAATAATGATAAAATTTTCCTGAAATTTGTCGTAAAATTTGTCCAAATTTTGTTGACATTAGTATATGGAAATGTTATTATATTCAAGTACCCCATATGAAGGGGCACAGATCTTTGAAAACTGAACAATGATAGGTAATCAATCAAAATGATTGAACATA
>OKBC01000054.1_pt1 | contig 18861 bp, 21 predicted proteins | sample 1612361 | NCBI WGS metagenome assembly OKBC01 (sample SAMN04436792, study PRJEB24849) | human gut metagenome | biome: human gut; feature: NICU; material: stool | host: Homo sapiens | place: USA: Saint Louis, MO | collected 2011-04-27
ATATTCTCAACATCCTTTCTATATAATTAAATCAAACACTATGGATCGACTATTTTTTTCATCTATAAGTAAATATTTATATTCATTAATTTTTACTGGTAAAAATTCCGTTGTATAATCAAAAGGAATAGATACAATGCACTCTGAAGAATTAACATGTCTTACAGTGCTTTGAATTGATTGAGAAGCACTACCGCCAAATAACCCTGTTGGTTCTGTACCTAAAGGCAGTACACCTATACCATGTGTCCAAGTACGAACATTAACGACTGGTTGAGCTCCTAAATTGTGAACAATAGTTACATCAAAACCAACTGGAATTACAGAAGCAATAATATTTTCAAAATATTCTAGCCGTTCATCCAACGTTTTAAAATTCCCCAAACGTTCACTACTTCGAGCATCGATAACTTCGCTATCTGTTGTAGCATTTGCGATTACATCTTTAAAACGTTCCTCTAAATTGGTTTGACGTTGTTCTACTTTAGATTGGCGTTTTTCTGTATTTTCAGAAATAGCCTTTATTTTATTAAATAAAACACTGGTATACTCCATCATACGAGCTAAAGATTCTCGAACATGTCGTCGATACATCTTTGTTCGAATCCACAAAGCGAACGTTTGAGAAATAGGATCAATCACACCGTTTTTTATTTCATCTTGCACCTCATCGACATCGGTCGGGTCTTGATAATCAACTGTTGTATTTGGTTCATTTGTTGGTCGAGTATCCTTAAATTCTTGTGCCAACCGTCTCACCTCTCTTATTTTTCTAATTTCTCTACGCGCTTAATTAAATCGTCTAACGCCTTTTTCATCTCAGTTTGAGCAGTACCTACAGATTCGACTGTATTTGTTAAATCACTTGCTAATTGTTTAAAGGCTTCCGCCGATTCTGTCACGGTTGTTGATAATTCACTGGTTAAGTCTTCCAAAGAACTAACTTTACTACTTTGAACAGATAAATCATTGTCAAATTCTTCCTGTCTTTTTATCAACTCTGATATGTTTTGAACTCCTGCCGTCGCAAATTTTTTTACGTTTACTAAATTGGATTGAATAGCTTTTATTTCGTTTTGATAATCGGTCAGTTTTTTCTTTTTCGAACCAATAGTCAAAGTAACCTTTTGCGGTTCTAAAATACTAAATTTTTTCTCAATCACTTGTAATCGTTCTACAGCATAAATAAATTGATTATCTACTTTATAACTGTTTCCTAAAGTGATTAATTCATACCTTTTATCCAATAGCCCTAACTCAATGGCTTCAACTGTCCAAGTTACCAGCATCAAGCTTTGGTCTTTTAGCCATTGCAACCCTCGACGTTTTAAAATTGATGGGTCTTTGACATTTGAAAATTCTACAATGCCCGTGTTTAATCCAAATTTTTTGATTAACGCTTCATCATCAAGGTAATTCTTACCGCCATTTACTTTTTCGATGGTGTATTTAGGTCGTGAAAAATCTGTTCCCACTTCAATATCAGTATTTGACGTATCTTCAATATCTTGACCGACGGGCACAATCCTTGTAAACAATTCAGAAATATCAATATCTCGAGTAGCACTTTTTAGATTTTTGGTTAACTGTAAAGGAGTTTCACTGTTCACACCATAATTAGATAGATAATCTAAATAATTTATATTTCCAACGCGTCGAAGTGTTAACGTACCGCCCAGCCTATCCAACAATTTTTCTTTAATGGTATCCGCTGTACTTTGATAGCCTAATCCTCTTAGCAAGTCCCCATTATCTACAACATTCACTTCACCAAGCCGAAACTGCTTATGCGCTTCAACTTGTTTATTGTGTGCATCGAGTATTTTTTGTAAATAAGCAGATACAGTCATCCGTGTTGGTTTCATATAGGTTTGAACAGAATCATATAAAAAAGCTTTCTCATCCTCCGCTAAAAGAGTTTGAGAAAAGCTTCCTGATGCTTCCATTTTATTCGTGATTTTAGCAACTCTACCATAAAAAATTTCTTTATTTCTTGTAACATCCAGAATCTGGATAAAGTGAATAATCGGCTCAATCTTTTGATAGTATTTATTGTTAATATTAAAGGTAAATTCAAAAGTAGAAATTCCTAATCCGTTAAGCGATAAATATACTTCACTATCTTTGATTTTCTCACCATAGCTATATGGCTCATGAACAATCTTTGGATTCTTTCTGTTCGGATTATCAAACAATAATACTCGATACATTAGACCATCACCTCACTAGACATAAAGAAAGAGATATGACCTTCGCCATAAATAGTTAAGTGGTTGGTCCCTCTTTTTAATTTAAAGAAATAATCTTGCGATTCGCCTTTCGGAACTTTTATTGTTGTTCCGTCATCAGTAGTTAATTGCATTGTAGACGTTGCCTTTATTGTTGGACTAGAAGCATTCGCTCCCATATTGATAAGAAAAATTTCTCTTTTTCCGTGAATATAGTAGCCTGTCCAATTGTCGGCGCTATCGTCTGTGAAATAGTCCTCGTCAAAGACATCGGAATAAGAAATATTTTCCCTTAAAGCAAAAGGATACACGTCAAATTCTACGGTTAACGTTAATGAATTACTTGACGAGTCATCTTCTGCTTTCACACTTTTGCATTTTCCATACCAGCGAAGCCCTGAACGTAACCAAGAATCATCAATGTAATCAATTCCATCCATCATCAACTCTTCTTTTACTTTCGCCTCTAATGCCTTTCGTTCTTCGTATGGCGTATTAGGTCGCCAAAAAGTAACAGTGACAATGCGATTACTAAAAATTCGTTCTCCTGTAAGCATGGAAAAATCATACTGACCTTGCATGAAAGGGATCTGTTCAATAATTTCCACTTCTTCCGCTGAAGGAGCATCGTGTTCAATAATGTAGAAACCATGTTCTTTGCTATTAAAACGACCTTTGGCCATATATTCTACAATTTCAATCAACTACGATACCTCCCATCTTGCTTTTGTTGTTCTGCTAAATTAAGATTCATTGGGCTACCTAGCGCTCCTACTACTTGACCAGTATCCATAACAACAGTTAAATGTCGTATTTCTTCTAAGATTTCTACCATTTTTCCCATTGGTGTATTATCTATAGAATGTTTTACCTCAATTGCATTTGAACGTTTCATCAAACGGCTACCCGTAATGGATTGATGGATACTTGAAATCATATCTTTTGCACTTTGTACGGCAACTGACGTATCTTCTCGAATACCTGCAGCTACACCTTGTGCAAGGAAAACACCAACATCATATTTCAATAGGCGTGATGGTGATTTAATTTTTGCTTTTTTCTGTGCTTCTGCATTAACTGCGGCTACTAAATTTTGCATAGCAGCCACTGCTTCGCCCTGACTTGCACGAATACCAGAAGCAACACCTCTAGCCATATTTGAACCTACAGGGCTCATATCTACAGAACCTGCACCCTGACTTACCGCATTTCCTAAAGACCTTCCAGCATTATTTGCAGGGGGTAACTGAGTTAAATATCCTTGAATCGTTGCCGCACCTAGCTGACTTCCAGAATTCTTAGCATTTCCTTTTTCAGAATTTATTCCAGCATTTGTCTGTTGAGCATTGCTTTTACCAGCATTTTTATGTTCATTACTTTTACTTCTTGTTCCAGAAGCAGCTGCACTACTATTATCAGCGGCAGCTTTCTTAGAATTAGATTTTTGCGAAGATTGACCACTATTCATCGAAGACATCAATTCTTTACCAACATTATTAAGTTGTGTTTTCCCAGAGTTTAATCCATCAATTAACTGGTTTTTTCCGTCTTGACCATTTCTAAATAAGTCAGGAGGCAACGCTTGTAAAGTATTCACAATGTCAGCTCTTGACATATTCGCCCACTTCGTTGGATCATTACTTTGTAATCCCTGAACTAGTCCGTTAGAGCCATCAATCCCTCGTTGACGTAGCATTCCTGCCAATAAAGCCATTTGTTGGTCAATGCTAGCACCATTATTTACATAAGATTGATAAATGCCTAAAAGCTGTTGGTCTGTAACGCCTTTAAGTTGTGCTAAATTATCAGCTGTCACTGCAATTTTATTTGCACCATTTTGTGAAATAATCGCTAGAAGTTGAGCTCCTTGCTCTAATTCACTTTGTCGTATTTGAGCATTTTGCGTTTGTAATTGTGTAATTTGATTTTGGAAAGCTGCTTTTTCAGATTCCGTTTTTGCTTGGTTCTTTTGTGTTTCTAGTTGCTGAATTTGGGCGTTATTTTCTTGCACTTGTTGCGCTTGAATTTCCCCAAGCGTTCGCAAGCTTGTCAAAGTTTGTTCTTTTTCTTGCTCGCTTAATGCTTGTTTATTAGCCAACTTATTCATACCAGCCTCAACAAATTGTTGGTTCTGTTGTAATAATTGATCACGAATAATATTCGTTTGATTTTGCAAAGTAGCTCTTTGCTGTTCTGTCAATTCTTGACCCTCTACTGTTTTATTATTCTTCAATTGGTTAGAATAATCAGTATATACCTTCAATAAATCACTATTATTCGTTTGAACAGCTTTCATATACTGGCTTGAAGCATTGGCAAAAATCTTTTGCTTCTCTGCTTCTGATTTTCCTTCTGCCGCTTCAATTTGCTTGTTATAGGTTTCAACAGCCTTTTTCTGTTGTTCCTTTAAATTCGTAACTAAATCAAGTGTATTCTTGAAATAAGTTTCTACGCCAGCCGTACTACCATTTTGCTGTGAGAAAAGTTCAGTCATTGCCTGTTTAGCTTCATCAAGTTTTGAAGAATAATTTTCAACACTTGAAGAGGCTTCTTCCATATTTAACGAAATTGCTTTAGTAGTGTCTTTGGACTTTTTACCTAATTCTTCGGTGCTTTTAGCAGCTTTTTTTAAGGCAGAATCAGAAAACATTGTATCCCAATCTTTTTCTATATCAGATAAGCTTTTCTTCATATCTTTAAATGCTTTATCAGCACCTTTAGAATCGCCTTTTAATCGTTTCCAAAGTCCTTTTACACCGTTTGAAATTGCCATTATTTCATTTACTACCGTTTTTCCTACAGTAACGATAGTACGTAAGCCATCTACAAAACCTGCTATTGCAAAAGTGACACCAACAATTGCTCCAGTACCTAACCATTTAAAGGTATTTCCTAATCCTTTTATTGTTTTAGTAACACTCGAGGAGCTAGGAAGTACACTTTTAAACGATTTTACTATTCCGCTAAAAGCAGTTTTCACGTAGCCTTGAATGTTCATAAAATTGGATTTCCAAGCTTGCACTACACCAACTATCGTAGCGGTTATTGCTACTAAAATTGCTGTTATGGGATTGCTCAACATAGCTCCTGTTAAACTAGCTATAGATCGTATACCCGTTACCGCAAATGTTCTAAAACCTCCACCTGCTTTTGAGGCAGCTACGCCAAGCCCTGATAAAACCGTTCCCGATTTGCCAGCTGCAGAGGATAGGTTTCTTAGCGACCCTACAGGATTAATAACAACAGAGGCAAATTTCGCTAACTTACTGTTAGATAATTGTAAAGAAGCAGAAAAAGAACGAAAAAAGTTAGTAACTTTATTCCCTTCCCCTAGCATATTCAGCTGTCTTTGACTTGCTCGTAGATTTGCTCTAAATGTATCTAGCGTAGGAAAAAGGCCTGAAATAGTCTCTCCTAACGTGGTAAATCTTGTTAATACATTTACATTAACTCCTGCGCTTTCAAGCCCTGCTAGATTTGATTTATATTTAGAAACAAACCCTTTTACAGCTTGTAATGCACTGCTAGAACCATTAACGATGGGCTTAGTAATAAATTGCTGCCACTTACTATCAATATTTCCTGCGGTTTCAAACATTGTTGAAATCGTTTTACCGAAAACACTTGTCATTTTCCCAAAAACTTTTAACACAGGACCGGCAGAAGCGGCTAACGCAGCCATTTTCAAAATAAACTCTTGCGTTTTTGGATCAGCTGATGCAAAAGCCTCAGCCATATTTGCTAAAGCTTCAATCATAGGCTTAGCAGCACTTATCGCGCTATTTAATGCGGCTACTAATGGACCGCCAAACGTAATTGCTACATCATTTAATTGACCACGTAAAATCTTTAACTGTGATTCTGTAGTTCCGTATCGTTTACCAGCTTCTTCTGCTAGAGCTGTATTTTCGTTAAACGCTTCGTTACCTCGTTTTACAGCCCCTTCAAAGACATCACTTGCATTGGCTGCACGTAATAAACTATCACGTAATCTAACTTCTGTAATTCCCATATCGTCGAGCACTTTAATAGCTGATATTCCGTGTTTTTCCGAGTCTTTTAAGCCCTGGATAAATTCAATTAGTGCTTGAGATGGATTGCTTTTGAATAATTGTGCAAACTCTTCACTAGTTCGACCTGTTACATTTGCAAAATCTTCCAGACTACCTGATGCTTTGCTAGCTTCTTTATACATTTTCTTTAATTCTGAGGTAGGTATTCCCATTTGCTTAGAAACTGCCGTCAGTTCTTTTCCACCCCAGTTTACAGCATGCACAAAAGATTCCCAAGACACGCCTTGCTCTGCTACTGCTTGTTTCAGAGGCGCAAAAGCTTCAACTCCTGTTTCAGTTGCTAATTGCATTTGTACCATTAATCTAGAGAATGCCGATCCGCCCGCTTCGGCTTCTATACCAACAGATGATAACGCCGCCGCAAAACCTACAATGTCTCCTTCGGTCATGCCAATTTGTTTTCCTGCACCTGCTAAACGTAAGCCCATCTCTGTAATCTCTGATTCGGTAGTCGCTAAATTATTCCCTAAGTCAACAATCGCTGAACCAAGGTTGCTAAATTTATCTTGTGACATACCTGTAATGTTAGCAAAACGAGCTAGGGAAGTAGCTGCTGAATCGGCTGACATGTTTGTTGATTCGCCCATATCGATCATAGTTTTGGTAAATCCTACAACTTTATCAGTTTGGATACCTAATTGCCCCGCCGCTTCCGCAACGTTTGCAATTTCTTCATGACTAGTGGGTAATTCTTTTGCTAAATCTCTAAGGCCTTTCTCTAAATCATCATAAGAATAAATGACTTTACCGTTAGAATCGACCATCTCATCGTTGGTCTTTTTAACTCCAGTAAAGGCACTTTCCCATTTTACCGCTGCGGTTGTTACTGCGCCAACGGCACCCGCAATTGGGAGTGTAATACCTTTAGTCATCGAACCGCCGACTTTTTCAATGCTTTGGCCGATACTTGCGGTTTTATCACCGAAACTTTTCATCGCACCATTCACTGTATTCAAATTACTAGGAATATCAGAAGCATTTGAATTAAGTTTTTTTAGCGAAGACACAGCGCCATTCATCGCACTGGTAAAATTGTTATCACGTGCTGTAAGTATAGCTGTTACCGTTTTACTTTGTGCCACGTTGTTTCCTCCTTTCCTCAACAATTTTTCTTGCTTGTTCTAATCGACGAGCGTTTTCTTCTAACTCACTTAGCTTTTCCGCTTCTCGTTGCGAAATTTCCCCTCGCACATCGCGTTCAAGCTTTTCAAAGTCGTAAACATCTTTCACTTCGTTAAAAATATAGCGTTGTCCTTTTTCGTCTGGCGTTGTAAAAATACGTGTAGCTAACGCGTTAACGTATAGTTTCCTTTCTTCGTTAATTGCACGTAAATTTAAAGCTTTTATCCGTAAATTAAATTCATAAGGAGTCATACGCTCAATTTCTTTTAAAGTGATATTGGGGAAATGTTGAAAACAAGTGACAACTATTTCGTCATAATCTAGGCTGTCGTTTCTTGTTGATTGGCTTGTATCTGTTCCATGTAAGCCATGATTTTTTTGATTGCTTCTAGTGCTTTTTTCGTCCGAAGAGCCGTTAACGGTGCTTGCTCCAAGAAAGAGATAAAATTTTCAAACAACGTTAAAGCCTCATCTGACGTTTCTAAGTAGTCGTCAATTTCTTTCGTTGTTAAGTCATCATAAGTAATTAACGCTGCGTGCATTAATTTTTGAAAGGCAAAAGCGTCGCCATCCTGTAATCCGCCAACCAATTGAACGAAGCCGTCCACTTCTTCAACGTCAGGTTTTAATGCGTTAATTTCATTTAAAAATTTAAAACCGAAAACCAAAGGATATTTTTTTCCGTTAATTGTTGCGACAGGTTTTACGTTTGTTGACATGTAAAATTCCTCCTAAAAAAGCGACAATGCCTTCACATTGCCGCCTACTTCCTAATTTTTAATTATGGTACTAATGCTAATAAATCTGTTTTCGTTGTTTTTCCTGTAAAATCAATACTGTGAGCAGTTAACCATTCTTTGATTTCAGGAATAGTATTTGCTTCTGTTGGTTTATTTTCCAAAGAGCGCCCCGCCAATACGGCAAAAGCTGGAATAGCTACTTTTTCAGATTCTTTTTCATCTTGCACACGTACAATATGGTACGTTCCTGCTGCTACTTTTGCTCCTGCATCAAGTCCTGTAATAGTTAATGGACTTGCTCCTTCAACTACTTTTTCACTACCTTTGTAAATACGATAAGTAATTGCCATGATTATTCTTCCTCCTTCACTTTTACAACGGCGCCATCTGATGTCGGCGTTACACTTTCAACTTTAGGTACTTCAATTGTTTTTGGTGTGTATTTTTCTACAGGCTCTTCTGGTTCCGCACCAGCCACTGTGTCGTAGAAGAAAGCACGCGCAAGTTCTTCATTTTCGGCGTCAACCGTTGCCCAACCTTCTACTAGGTCACCATTTAAAACTAGAGTTGGTTTAATACTTGAATTAGAATCAGATTCAGCAGAATCTCCGAATGAATCCAATAAACCTGTGCCAAATTCTGCTTCGTATTTTCCTGTTTTTGGGTCTTTTTTATCAAAATTAATGCGCCATACATCAATTTCTAGCCCGTTACGGTACGCATATTTCAACATGTTGTAAGTTTCTGTACCTGTCCGTAAAAATTCCATCTCGATGGAAGCTGACGGCATTCCAGAAGTTGGAACATTCCCATCTTTTGTTGATTGCGTATCTGTTTTTGTTTCTGACTTATATTCGTGTGAAATTTCTAAAGCTAATAACTTCGCTGCTGTTGTCGCACGTTCACGTGTTAATCGAAACATTAACTTAATTTTTTTACCTTGGATTGCTTTCTCCATTTCTAGTTTCCTTCTTTCTTTATTCAAATTCTAACGTGATGTCAAGTACACCGTGTGCAAGGCTCGTACCAAAATTGGTTGTATTTTCATAAATCACTTCTGTGCTACTTTCCGTTACTAACCAATTAAAGTTCTTAGTCTGATGCAATTCATGAACGATTTTTCGCACATCGGCTAATACTTGATTTAATTCTCGACGTTTGTCGTCATGATCATAAACATGAATCATAATATTGGTTGAACCTAACGTTCTTGTTTTTGTTTGTCTATCCTTAGACCATTGTTCACCTAAGAAAACAAACGGATAAGAAGCCTCATCATCTGGCAAATGCGCATAGGTTTCATAGCCTGCTTGTTCCAAAGTGCCAAATAATGCTTCGTAAAGCTCTGAATACGGGTCTTTAAAGGTCATTTTACTAACGCCTCCATATTATCAAGAAATCTTTTAGCAGCTGCCGCATGGCCCTTTTTCATATAGAAACGTCCGTACATATAACGCGTTCCATACTCTACATAAGCTGAATAATCTGCCATCGCTTCGACTTCCCCAGTCATTCCATCATCTTTAATAGAAGGTGTCTCACTTCGTTTTAAGTATCCACTTCTGACTGGTGTTTCTTCTGCAATTTGATTTGCCATATAAGCAGTATCATTTTTGACGACCTCTTTTACATCGTCTAGCTTTTTCGCTTCTTCAATCGCTTCGATTAAATCATCCAATCCTGTAATATCTACTCGGTAAGTCATCGATATTCACTTCCATAAACCGAAGTTCCTTTACTAACACGCAAATTTTTAACAACGGTAAATTTTCGATTTTTTTGTTCTTCTTCGTCGTAGTATTCAAGAAAACCTGAACGAATGGATAGGCGGTCTCTAAAACGAAAAATGACTATCTGCTCCTTTATGTTAGGGAAAATGGTCATTTGTTTTTCCGTTCCGACTTCGGTTACATTACCTATCAGTTTTTCCGAAATCAGCTCGTGTTTTTTGTTGTAGTAATTAATGCAGGTTCTCATAAAAAGGACACCTTCCTTTTACGAATCAAGCCTTGTTCTTCAAGATAATCGTTAATCTCATCTTGAAATTCCCCGAAGTCGTCCAAATTATAAGAAATTGTTTCTTCTGATTGAGAATGCTGTTCCATGCCTTCAAAACCTAAACGGTTGTAACGTTTCACTACAATTGATGGAACAATATAGTCCAATTTTTCTGGTATCTCATCTGTTTTTAGCTTTACTAGCAGCTGCTTTTCAGTAATGTCCCAAATTTTGGTAATTTTTTCCTTATCTTTTTTGTAGGTATCGTCTGAAATATCCAGCAATACGCGATATTCTGGAAGAAACATTTTCTCACCTACTCTGCTTCAATAACTGCCCCATCTGCCGTTGGTGTTACCTTTTTAACGGTCGGGGCGCTTACTTTGAATCGTAAGAAACGTAAATGGCAGGACGAGCTTTTTCAGTTACGATAGCATCATAATAGTTTAATCCTTTGATGGTGTCTCTGTAGCCGTCACGGTCTTGTGAAGCTGGAATTAGATCAATAGAGTTGTATTTTTCAACTGGCGAACAAACCATCAAAGGCACAAGAATATAATTAATTTTCTTCGTAGAATCAACTTGTAAGCGAGATTTAGCTACTTTTTGAATAATAGTATCGGAACCGTCTAACTGCGCAACTTTACGGTTAATACCTGAAATTTGTTGCTCGTTCGTAGTAAATGTTTTTGAAACACCTTTTGCATTTTTTAATGCTGAATAGTAGTCAGTGGATGCAAACATAATAAACGGACCGACAATTTCTGCATCTGTCATATACGCTTCTGCCGCATCATATGAAGCCAAAGCATTTTCTGTAGTAATGGTTTCTTTTACCGTTTTTCCAACGTATTTTCCTTCGCTATCATCATCCGCTGCTTCCGCAAATGCCGCTTCCAATAGGCGTTGTACCGCAACACGATCTTTTTCAGGAATCGCAACTAAACGAGTGTGTTCTTCCACAATCGCTTGAACTTCATAGGAAGCATTTTCTGATTGATCTAATGTGTCTAAGTCATAACCAAACCAACGTTCTTTCTCTAGTTTGACCGTTTCTTTTGCCACATCAATTTTAGAACGTTTATTGTCTTCGTTACGTTTATAATCACTAGCAGTAAAACCTTTCATTTTGTTGATGCGGACTTCTTTTGCGCCTACAAAATCTGCTTCTGTTACTGCAGCAGCTCCACCTTTCAATAAATCCCAAACTTGCGAGCCTGCGGCAAATTCTTTGTCAATTGCTTTTAAATCTTTGCTATCTAAAATAACTGGCATAATTTTTCATCTCCTATTTCTTTTCTAAATTTTTAGTCAAATTGCTGCGCCAATCGGTCTCTTTTGTTGCTGTAGCAACGTTTACAGTTTGACCTTTCAGCAATTCTTTTTGGATACCATCTCTAGCTTTTGAAATAATTTGTTTTAATTCATCTACAGCTTTCTTTGTATCCTCGTCCGTATCTTTCACAAGCAATAAATCGGCTTGTGCAGCACTTACGTAGTCGGAAATACCATTCTCAGATAAATCGTTACGAACAGATTCGGCACGCGTTAAACGGTCGAGGCGGGCTTGGGCTTCCTTTTCTCGTTTTTCTGCTAAAGCTTCTTTTTCTGTAGCTTCTTGTTCTTTCGCCTTAACACGTTCTTCCGCAGTCATTTGCTCGTAAGATTTTTGCTTTTCCCAATCGGATTTTGCTTGCGCCACAGCCTTTTTAGTTTCTGCTGCAACCATCTTGGCAACATCATCACGGGTAAAAGTCTTTCCAGTTTCTTTTCCGTCTGGATTTTCATTTTTGGGATTTTGAGAATTCTTTGTCGATGAATTCCCAGATTCGTTTGAATTGTCAGAGTTTGGCTCATCAGAATTTGGCTCATCTGCAAAAAATTGTAAATCCATCGGTAATAGTAAGTGTTTTTCTTCGTTCATGTTAAAACCTCCAGCCATTACGTGGCTAATCGAAATTAATAGGTTACGCCTATCAATCGAAACAGCTTTCTCTTTAACGCCTGTAAGCAGTAAGAAGGCAAATAAAAAAAAGCCTAACTTTTGCTAGAACTTTTTGTCTTTATAAGCGGGTGCAGTACTACACCGGCACCAGTTGTGAATAGGACTTGCGTTGATTCCTGGGCTCATTTCAGAAACCTTATGTGGATTTGCACTTGCTATTCCTACACAAATAGGACAAGCGCTTGGTTCTACAATTAGGTTGTATTCTTCATACCCATATTTTTCGTAGCTTTGCTTTTGTACTTCGCTTTGTATTCTTGCGGATTCACTAATCATTAGCCGACGTGCGACATAATCAGCCGTTTCCTTTCCTCGCAAGCTATCAATCACAACTAATTTACGTAATTCCCTAGCTAGAACATCTGGATGTTTGCCTGCTGATAGTCCAACTGTTAACAAGCGATCGATACTTGCTTTCAAAACATCTTGATTCACCCACAAACGTTGCGAAAATGTCGCGTTATGAAACGAACCATCAATAATCGCTTTAGCAAACAATCGATAAGTTTCTTCGGAAAGAACGGACCCGCCTAATATCCCCGCTTGTCGTACAAACTCCGCTACAGCTTCCTCTGTTAATATCGCTGTAAAATAAGTCTGTAGCTGATTCGTATTGTCTGTTAAATACAAACCTATTTTCGATTTTAAAAGCTCTAAACGATTAACCTTCATCGTTAAATTGTATAACCTTAATTGCTCGTTAGCTTCTTTTGAAAAATCTCTTGTTTGTACATAACGTTTCGCTTTTTCCGCGAAAATTTGCACGTCGTGTTTACTTACACGTCGTTTCGCTTCATCAATGCTAATCTTCTCTTTCCCTGCATAAGCAACGTAAAACTGTTGAATTTCTGCTTCTATCGTTTTCCATAACTGTAAATACCGTCTATGAATTTCTTGTTCGTAATTCACATGTCGTTTCAGCATTTCTTCGATATGTTTTGCTTCTCGTTCCGCCCAATAATTACTCATGTTCTTCGGTCACTTCTTCCGTAGTTCGAGTAAATTTACCGAAATCAACTTGGGGATCTAAACGTTCGTTGGTTTCTTCGTCCTTTATACGTTCCATTTCTTGGGTTACGTCAGGAACAATCGATAATACGCCTAATTGCGTTTCTCTTGAAACAATCCCTTCAAGTTTTTGTGCAGTTTCCGCTTCGTCTTTAATATTGCGCGGAATATTAAAGTCAAAAGTGTATTCTAAATTAAACCATTCTTTCGCTTTATTAGCAGGTACATTCGTAGGCAATGAAAAAATCATTTTGTACATTTGCGCATATGCTTTTTTAAACTTCCTAGCTTTCGCTTGTGCTAAATTCCTAGGATTTTGCATTTTAAATTCTAGCGAAATCCCAGAAGCGTTATTGCTAAAACTTTCATCGTTTGCGTTATAAGTCATAGACATTTGATAAATTAACCGCTCTAATCGATCTAACAGATTTTCTTGTGTTGTATCTGAACTAGGTTTATCCAAAAAATTAATATCTACCGATTCGCCTTCATTTAAAGGCTCAGCGCTATTAATCACTCGGTTGTCACGTAAATAGGCAGCGACGTTTTCGTCAGTTAAATCTACCCCTATCATTTTTAAGTAAGCATCCGCAAAATAACTCACATCATTCGCTTTTTCTGATAGAGCTTCGTTGTAATTATTAATCAGCGACCACACAGATTCGATACGCCCTTGCCGTTCGTCGTTTTCCATAAACTCAATCATAGGCACTTCACCGTACGGATTAGCGATTGCCTCTTTGCCGCCTAATAAATAAGACAAGGCCTTTTGAAAAACGGTCGGTCCTTGTTTACTCTCTAACCGTTTAGAAGTCTTGTCTTGTGTAAAAATAAACGTTTCTGTGCTGTTTTGTGGATAAACAGTTGCTGTTAGCTCGTCGTTTGTCATTTTATTGTAAAGCACGGCAAACATAGGCGCTTTTAATAAATCATCTGCGTAAACGATAAATCCTTGTGTAGGTTTTAAATAAGTCACGCACGTTTCCGCTTCTTCATTTTGATATAAAAGCTTATAAGCATGCCCATAAATAGCAGTTAGCTTAGAAAGCTCTGCATCGTTGTCTTCTTCCTCGTTTCTTTTACGGAAATCTTGAACAAATTCCTTTAGCTCTTCGTCTGGATGAGTAATCTTTGTTGGTTTCCCGTTAAAAAAAGCTGCGGAACTATCTACGACATAGCGCGCAAAGTTAACCGCGATGCGATGGTCGGGCTTTCCGATCCCTTTGCCTTTTTGATAATAAATATCATGTTGACCGTTGTAGAGCTTTTCTAATTCTTCGTAAAAGCCAATTAGTTTCCGATGCTTATTGATGTATTTATCCACCAAGCGTTCGTCAATCTTTGCGTTTTTATCACAATAAAAGACACGATTTCCTAAAAGGTCAACGAATTCACGTATTTTACCTTCTGTGTTCGGTCTGCTTACATTGTCTGTCATCAAATAACCCCCTTCACACTTTGTAATTTAATTCCTCGTGCTTTTTTACTACGATGTTCTACTGCGTATCGTAAAGCATCTATCACGTGATTATAGCTATCAATAGGTTCATTGGTGTACTCCCCTGTTTTCTTGTCTTTAGCCCATGTGTAGTTTTCTAATTCCTCAATCAGTTTTACGCAACGATCGTCTACGATTAGCTCATATTGCAATAAAAAAGAAAGCCCCTGTCGTATTGAATCAGGGCCTTTCTTAGCTGCACGTATTCTAGTAATTCCGTTCTTCTTGACTTCTGCAATAGATTTCTTTTCAGCTGAATCTGCAGTGATAACTTCTTTTGCATAGCCTAAATCTTTAATAACCGTTGAGATTTCATCATTCAGCAGGCCTTTTTTAACGTATTCTTCAAGAACGTAAATACGTTTGTTCTTCTCGTCTACCTTTGCATGTACAAAAGCGGAAGGGTCGTTTACATACCCAAAGTCTAAGCCGAAATCTGAATCAATCTGTCTTAACAGTTCGTCGTACTTGTCTAATCGTTTTCTCTGATAGTTTGGAAATACAAGTTTATCTAGCGTAGCAAATTCTCCTAAAGCATATATGCGATAATACGCTGGGTTTCGTTTGGCTAAATCCTCAATCACCTTTTTATTTTCACTATCAAGAAACCGATTGTCTTTATAGGTGCTGTGATAAATACCCGTTCTTCGTTGATCGACTTCTGCTTCCTCATCAAAGAAAGACTTATACACCCAATTCAGTTTAGAAACTGGGTTAAACATTAAAAAGATTTGACGTTTCACATGCTTACGTTCACGTAAACGTAAAGTAAGCTGCGTATAATCTTCTAGCGTAAATTCTGTCGCTTCTTCCATCACGACATCGGACAACCCTTTGATGGATTTTATTTTCTCTGGGTCGTCCATTCCCTTGAAAAGGAACTCTGCGCCGTTTGGTAACGTGATTCTAAAATCAGTGTTATTTACTTTACACTTGTCTAGCAGTCCCCAATCAGAAAGACACGCTTTCACATCCTCAAAAATAGAATCTTTTAAGCTACGCCCTACTTTTCTTGTAAATAAAATCTTTCTTGGTTTCTTCCATCTTTGACATGCTTTAAAAACAACCTTTTGAACGACACCGTGACTTTTGCCAGATGAAGCGCCGCCCCAATAAACCTCGGTGAATTTAGAATAATCCACCAATCGATCATAAAACGATTTGTTAAAAACTCTTGACGGGAAGTTAAACTCTAAAACGATATTACGTTTCTTCGTCTGCATCCCACTCACCAACCTTAATCACAATATCGCCCGTTTGTAAATCGACTTTATCAGTGAACAGCGCATGACGTTTACCAAGAAGCTCGGCTGCTTTTAAACGGTCTTTTGCGCCCACATCGATGTCTACAACGGCTTGTGCGCCTTCGCCTACACCAATTAGCGTTGCTTCTTTGTACTCACCGCGCATAACAGCTGTTAGGTACTCTAGCACCTCTTGGGCATCGGCTGTTCGTTCGTTTTTCAGTTCTGCGAGGCGTTCGTCTATATAAGCTCTGAGGTCAGGTTTAGTCAAGTTTTCCTGTCCTATCTGCTTTGCAGTCTTTTCGCTATATCCCGCTCTGATAGCAGCCTCTTTGGCATTTCCTGTCTCGATGTAAAAGTCACAAAATCGTTTCTGTTTCTCGGTCATTCGCATGTTATTCACCGCCTTTCTGTATAAAAAATAAGCTAAATCAATCTTTTTAACGTTTTAAACGTATCACTTAGTAACCACATGTTGTAAATTTGCGAACAATCTTTTAAAAACGTAGTGCTATTTTTTACCCCACGTTTATCTTCGTAATAGACTTTAATTTCGTTTTCTGTGATGGTAACAGAGGTTACACCATCCTCAATGTGTTCGGCTTTCTTTGTTCCTTCTTCGTTCAATCGCATTGCATATTGTAAAATCATAGCTATTCTTCCTTTCTGTCTAAAAAAGACACCCTCCCATTTTTTTGGGAAGATGCCTTTTTGTCTCTATTTACTCTTATTTCACACTACCATAATAACACAGAAACACCGTTAATTTTTTCAACATTTTTTTAACATTAACTGAAGTCAATTGCCTCTATACCAAACAAAAGGACCGACATATCTTTAATCGCTAATTTTGTATCTCGGTAAACTGTCCCCTGCTCTATATGAAATTCTTCGCATAATTCTTTGACACTTAATTTATTTTCTATCAAGTATCGTTTTTGAAGTACTTTAAATCTTCTTTGTTCTTCGATTGATCCTTTGGCACAGTTCCACTCATAAGCAGTAAGCATTCGGTCAACATGATTCAGCATTTTAAAAGTTTTTTTACGGTATATACTTAGGCTTTCTAAAGTTAGGTTTTCTAAATCAAATTCAGGATAATCCACGGGTATTTCTTCTTGTAAATTCTCATTACACAAATCTTTTAACTTGGTGTAGTTCTTTAATAACAAGCCCGTATTTCGCAAATTTCGCTTTTTTGCTTCTTTTTTCACACGCTTATGTTTTTTCTCATAAGCTCGGATTGCTTCCGTTGTGGCGGCACTAGCGATAATTTCAAGCTGTTCTTTTGTTAAATGGCTTTCCATTGCACTTATTACCTCCTGTACTCCTCAATTTTGGCTTTCACTGCAGCCATTAGCGCTGATTGCCCTTGTTCTTTTGCTTGTAAAGCTTTGATTACTTGTTCGTCAATAGTTCCTTTCGTCACTAAGTGATGAATAATAACAGGCTGTGTTTGTCCTTGGCGGTCTAACCTGGCATTGGCTTGTTGATAAAACTCCAAAGACCACGTAAGCCCAAACCATACGATAATGTGCCCGCCTTTTTGTAAATTTAGGCCGTGCCCTGCTGATTGCGGATGGGCTAAAAGCAACGGAATTTTTCCCTCGTTCCATTTCTCAATATCCCCGTCAGACACATTTAAAGACTTTGCTTGTTTAAATCGTGCTTGGATTCTTTCTAAATCATGTTGGTATTGATAAAAGACTAAAACCGATTGCCCTTGTGCGTCCTCTATAACGCGTTCTAGCGCATTTAACTTTTCTTGGTGTATTTCCCTTCCGTCGCCGTTTTCGTCGTATACAGCGCCGTTAGACAGCTGTAAAAGCTTGTTTGATAGTGTAGCCGCATTACTAGCTACAACGTCTGTTCCTTCGAGTTCTAACACGTATTCCCGTTCTAGCTCTTTGTACTGTTTCCAGCTTGTCGGGTTCAAGTCTAGCTCGATAATATTTTCCGTTCTCGGTGGGAGTCGCAAATAATCTTTTGCTTTCATACTCACGCATATATCGCTTATTTTGTTGTAAATCGCTTCTTCTGCTCCTGGGATTAATTGCCAAGAATACACGATATGCCCGTTTTTTTGTGCGGGGACAAAATATTTATTACGGTATTGTGTGATAGTTTTTCCTAGCCGTTCGCCTTGGTCCAATAAATACATTTGCGCCCACAAATCCATCAAGCTGTTTGGGGAAGGTGTTCCTGTTAGCCCGATAACACGTTCCATCTTCGGGCGTACTTTTCGTAATGCTTTAAATCGTTTGGCACTACTTGACTTAAAACTGGATAACTCGTCTATAATCACGGTTTTAAAGGGCCAGTTTCGTTGATAGTAATTGACTAACCACTCCACATTTTCACGATTGATTAAATAGACATCTGCCTTTTTGAATAAAGCTTCTTCGCGTTGCTTTGGGTTTCCTAACACTTTTGAAAAAGTGAGGTGCTGTAGATGATCCCACTTTTCGATTTCATCGGTCCATGTCTTTTCTGCAACTGATAACGGGGCAATTACTAACACATTCTCAATAATTTCAAACGTGTGTAACAATTCGTCAATAGCTGTCAAACTGGATAAGGTTTTCCCTAGTCCCATGTCTAACAGCAAAGCACAGTAAGGATGATCAAGAATAAAATTCTTAGAGTATTCCTGATAGGGATGTAACGTTGCTTTCAAACTCAATCACTCCTTTTTACGCGGCATATCAGGCATAACTCTTGCTATACCGCTTTGCATTGCGTAGATTAACGTATCCACTCCTTGCTTGCTGTCAATGACAAACACTGGGATAAGCTGCTCTTTGAATTTTTCTATAATTTTTTGATCGCCAATAACATAGCCAATTCTCATACTTGCCAAACCATATGCTTTTGAAAAAGTACGTAAAACAAATAAGTTTTTATATTTTTCTTGTAATTCTAAAGCATTTGGAAAATCTTCTGCG
>OKBC01000076.1_pt1 | contig 2861 bp, 4 predicted proteins | sample 1612361 | NCBI WGS metagenome assembly OKBC01 (sample SAMN04436792, study PRJEB24849) | human gut metagenome | biome: human gut; feature: NICU; material: stool | host: Homo sapiens | place: USA: Saint Louis, MO | collected 2011-04-27
CAGCGGCCTACAACGCATCGCCAGAGACGTATAAAGCCAGTCCCTCAGCCCCCGGAGTGGCAAGGGCTGGCAGACCGAAGGCCATCGCGGTGGCTGAAGACTGTCCGCCACCAGAGCTCCCGCTATGATTGCCGCTGTTACCGCCATTACCACCGGGTTTACTCCCGCCGTTACCAAACTCACCCGGGTTATAGTTATGAATATCCCCGTTAGGTGTATGCGTCGTACCCCAGCCCGGCCCGCTGTTTGGATCCGTACCACCACCAGATGAAGGGCCACCTTTACCTGACGTACCGTTCACATTTCCACTGGCCTGACCACCATTGTGTCCCAGACCTGAATTACCCGGACCTCGTCCGTCTCCGCCACTCATATCGTTATCCTCTTTGACATTTAAAACAATAAATTAAAACCAATATACTGTATATATGAACAGTATAATTATTACCTTACCCTTGCTGTTTTCAGGTGTCAATATATGAGATTAGTTCTCATCTTCAGGCACAAAAAAGCGGCCAGAGCCGCCTGTCAGCAGGTTGCGTCTTTTCCCGAAAGTTTCCCCCGGCAACAAATTTCATTATTTGCGATATTCATCACACTTGCTTTTATGTAAGTACATGCATATCTGAAAGCGGACTGGAATGAGGAGAGGACTACCAATTAAGCTGTTCAGGAACCCAGAGACACCCGGAGGCCACCATGACACACCTGAAACTCACCCCCGCTGAAGAGAAGCGTCTGGCGGACGCCTTTGTCGCCCAGGCGCTGGCCATGGGCCTGAAAGGGAATAAATCACTGCCAAAGGCGGTAAAACAGCAGGTGCGGGAAAGGGTGCTTCGCGCCATTCAGGACGAACGTGAATCCAGGCTGGCGAAGAAAATGCGCCGGGAGAAGTATGAGGCGGCGGAAGACACCTTCACCTGGCAGCCGCAGCGCCGGCGTTGACGATTTACCATAACATCCGTTGCCCGCACCGCCTCAGGCACCCTCAGCGCGTTTCTGACGGAAAACCGGCAAAACAGGCAACAAACCACCCGAAAACCCGCCAGAAACGCGCAGGCTCTGTTTTTACGGCATGCATGAGTATGCGCGCAAGTGCATAGCGCGGAAATTCACGCCATTCAGTCGGGGTAAGTCCTGTTTCCGATGTTCTTCTTACCCGAAAACGGTGAACGGGGACGCAATTTATTGCGTGGCCGTGAGGCGTTGCCGGCGCAGCCGGAAAACCCGTTTTCAGCACGTTCAGGAATCCGGTTCAGCGACAGCCGGCAATGACGTGATGGCAAGTCACCGGACGACTTAGCACACGATTCACCGGCGATTCGACTCGTGACTTGACTCTAGAGTCACCAAGGTCAAAAAAACACCAAATGAACGACTCAACTCTAGAGTCAAGTCGTCATAAGTTACTGATAGTATGCAGTGAGTCGTCGATGACTCTATGACGAGTCCTCGGCAAGTCGTACGCGAATCGCCGACGACTTGGATTTACCTTACAGAAGGTAATACAGCGTAATTTAATAAAACCTAACCAACTGATAATAAGGAGTTATCTGCAAAATTTTAATTTTGCGTGGTGTGTGGGTATTTTTCGTGGTGAGGAGTGTTCCCGGATCTGGCGATATCTGGGAAGGTTCAGGAACTCCCCGGAATGGCCGGAGAGGAAAACTCAACCATGGCAGGATCAGGATTTCTTCCAGAATTTCCACCATGGCGCCGGGGATTCAGTTAATTTTGCCTGGTGATTTTCAAGAAGGAGCATGGCCTGTTTCAGGCTGTCAATGTGCGAATCCTTGGACAAAAGTAAGGTGTTCAGGTGTTCAATCTCCTGTTTCAGATGACGAATCACCTGTTCATTCTGGTCAGCAGAGGCTGTATCACGCTGTTCAGAGACCTGTCCAGAAAGGTGTTCACCCTTAGGTTGCTCAAAGGGACCGAAGACACGCAAAAGCTCTGAAGTATCTACCATTTTTGCATTACGTTCACCGCTACAGGTGGACAAGTCACCTGCTTTAATTAACCTGTGCAGCGTTGTTCTACTCTTACCCGTCAGTCTGGCAGCCTCACTAATAGATACTCTGGCCATCAGTTACCATCCTGTGATGCATTCAGTCTCGAGGACAGTGTACGGAAAAGATGTTCCGCATCATCGTGGAGTTTCTCACAAAGGTCCGCCTCAACATCGAGATCAAGCTCGTTAAGCTTCTCCAGCAGGAGCAGAGACTGATTCTGGATGAATTTAGCCATGTTCAGCGCTGTTTTCTGTTGTTTCGTCATAAGGGCCCTCAGAGCATCAGTGCTCAGTGTAAACCGGTAAGGGGGTCGGATGTACGAATGGTTCAGAGAACGGATCTGAGGTAATCCTGTAGTTATTTTGTAGTTTATCTGTAGTCATCGCACTAAAAATCAGTATTAAATCATCAACTTTTGTAGTCTTCCTGTAGTTTACCTGTAGTCTGGAAAAATCATCCGTTCATGCAAGCATGAACGAAGCAGTTAAAGACGCTTTTTCGTCGCCGATGCTCCTTAACCTGCGCAGATCACGCGGCCAGAATGATAATTTTTTACCCCTTAAATGGTCATACACCTAACGCAGCCGCGATTTTCATCGCAACTGCATGAATTAAAAGGTAAAAACTGAAATCTCCGTTTATTTATGTAATACGCAACGTATTACAATCACCTGTAATTACATGAAAATAAAGAAATAAAATGTAATACCGGCGTATTACCACGTACGCGGGCAAGCGAAAAAGCTATAACGCTTCCCGGCCGACAGGCGGCCCAGAATCCACAGGGGCATGCAGGTTCTCTTCAGTAACCTGCGCCATTAAATCAAAAAGGTCATATTCGCCGGGAAG
>OKBC01000078.1_pt1 | contig 2794 bp, 1 predicted proteins | sample 1612361 | NCBI WGS metagenome assembly OKBC01 (sample SAMN04436792, study PRJEB24849) | human gut metagenome | biome: human gut; feature: NICU; material: stool | host: Homo sapiens | place: USA: Saint Louis, MO | collected 2011-04-27
TACAGCTGAAATTGAACCGAAAACAGTGACTGTAACGATTGAAAAGAGAGTAACAAAAAAATTCGATGTAGAAGCACAACTTTCTGATAACATTGAAAAAGAAGGCTACAAAGTAAAAAATATTTCTGTAGATCCAAAAACTGTAGAAGTAACAACTGGAGAAGAAACAGCGAAAGCAATTGACAAAGTGATTGCGCCAGTCTCAAGAGCCAAACAAACAATTGATACGATTAAACAAACGGTAAATGTTCAAGCGCTAGATGCCAAAGGTCAAGTCCTAAGTATCGAAAATCCAGCACCACAAGTCAAAGTAACAGTAGGCTTAACTGCTCCAACAAAAGATGTACCACTGAATGTTAGTATGACAGGTACGCCACCAGCTGGGATCGCTCATTACAATTATAGTTTATCAACGTACCAAGTTAGGGTCAGTGGCCCGCAATCAATTTTAGATACGCTAGAATCAATTGAGGTACCGGTAGATATTTCTGATATTCGCAAAGAAACAAAACAATCAGTGACTATTCCCGTTAATGGAGAATACGTAGTTACACCAGATGAGGTTGACGTTTCTTTGAGCCCCGTGTACAATCAACAACAGTCATCAAATACAAATGAAACTTCAGGGGAACCTGCAAGTTCAACAACGGCTGGCTCAGGTAGCCAAGCAGTACAACCAAGTACATCCAGTCAAGTAGAATCAAATACTTCTGAAACAACAAGTGAGGGATCAACAGTAGAAAGTACAACTGCTGGTTCAACTGAAAATACAGAGAATCAAGTGACTAAGGAGAATCAAAATGGGTAAATATTTTGGAACAGATGGTGTAAGAGGAATTGCAAATAAGGAGTTAACACCTGAATTAGCTTTTAAATTAGGGCGTTACGGTGGTTATGTGTTGAGTCAACATGAAGATAGTTCAAGAAAACCTCGTGTTCTCGTAGGCCGCGATACACGTATTTCAGGTGAGATGTTGGAACAAGCATTGATTGCTGGGTTATTATCAGTCGGGATTGAAGTTTTCCAATTAGGGGTGATTTCAACACCTGGTGTAGCATATCTTACTCGTTTACAAAAAGCATCCGCTGGCGTAATGATTTCAGCTTCACATAATCCTGCGGAAGACAATGGGATTAAGTTTTTTGGGGCAGACGGCTTCAAATTAGTAGACGATCAAGAAGCAGAAATTGAAGCATTGTTAGACGCAGAAGAAGACACCTTACCAAGACCTTCTGCTGAAGGCTTAGGCTCATTAGATGAATTTCCAGAAGGCTTACTAAAATATTCACAATTTTTAGTTCAAAGTATTCCTGGCGATTTAGCAGATATGACTGTTTGTTTAGATGCGGCCAACGGAGCAACTGCAACAGCAGTCAATCGTGTCTTCGCGGATTTAGAGACAGATTTCTATACAATGGGAACAAGTCCTAATGGATTGAATATCAATGATGGTGTGGGGTCCACTCATCCTGAAGCTTTGGCAGAAATGGTTGTTGAAAAAGGCGCCGATGCTGGTTTGGCTTTCGATGGCGACGGCGATAGAATTATTGCAGTCGATGAATTAGGACGAATTATCGATGGTGATAAAATCATGTATATTTGTGCTAAGTATTTAGCTGAGAAAAAACGTTTGAAAAAAGATACAATCGTTACAACGGTGATGAGTAATCTAGGTTTCCATAAAGCTGTAGAAGAAATTGGCTTAAAAGATGTGGTAACGCAAGTGGGTGATCGTTATGTTGTAGAAGAAATGCGTAAATATGATTACAATTTTGGTGGCGAACAATCTGGTCACATGATCTTTTTAGATTACAACACAACAGGTGATGGCATGCTTTCAGGGATTCAATTGTTGAATGTTATGAAGCAAACGGGCAAAAAATTATCTGAATTAGCGGATGAAGTGACGATTTATCCACAAAAATTAGTCAATATTCGTGTCACAGATAAAAATGGTGCAATGGAAGTTCCGGCAATCAAAGCAGTTGTCGAACAAGCAGAAGCAGAAATGAATGGCGAAGGTCGTATTTTAGTTCGTCCTTCTGGAACAGAACCATTGTTACGTGTGATGGCCGAAGCGCCAACACAAGAAAAAGTTGATTATTACGTTGATAAAATTGCTGAAGTAGTACGTGCAGAAATCGGCGTTGAATAAGAACAAATTAGAAACCAGACACTTAATGCTAGCTTGCGTTAAGTGTCTGGTTTCTTTGTTGGAAATCAAAAAAAGAAAATAGCTAATAAGCTCCGTCTATCATTGACATAGAGCGGTTAAAAGGGTACTATTTTAGAAGTAAGATGCACCGCGTATCTTCTTTTTTTATTCGATAAAATCAAGAAGGGAGCGTCTGTAAATCAATGGAGTTATAGAATGGAGGAGCGAAATGAAAGAAAAAATGTCCGTCAAGACAATTGTAGCAATTGGAATTGGCTCTGCAGTTTTTGTTATTTTAGGTCGATTCGTTGTAATTCCAACTGGAATTCCTAATACGAACTTAGAAACGTCGTATCCATTTCTTGCTTTAATGTCAGTTGTTTTTGGACCAGTAGCTGGAGGGCTAATTGGTTTGATCGGTCACACGTTAAAAGATTTTACCACGTATGGTAGCGCTTGGTGGAGCTGGATTATTTGTTCAGGAATTATTGGTATTATTTTTGGCTTCGCTGGTCGTAAAATGGATCTTCAACATGGTGAATTTACAACAAATGACATGGTGCGTTTCAATATTTTCCAAGCGTTTGGTAATATCGTCGTTTGGGGCTTAATCGCGCCTAGTTTGGATATTTTGATTT
>OKBC01000093.1_pt1 | contig 2496 bp, 3 predicted proteins | sample 1612361 | NCBI WGS metagenome assembly OKBC01 (sample SAMN04436792, study PRJEB24849) | human gut metagenome | biome: human gut; feature: NICU; material: stool | host: Homo sapiens | place: USA: Saint Louis, MO | collected 2011-04-27
GCAACGTCTGTCGTTGTAGCGTTTTGCCCTGCTGGACCTTGCGGACCAACATCTCCTTTATCTCCTTTTGGACCTTGTTGACCTGGGTCTCCCTTTTCGCCTTTTAATACTTCTGGTTTCCCTTCCACGGCATTCCAATGTGTTTGAGGAAATACCTGTATTCCTCCTTGTTTTAATTTAACAATGTCTGTCATTGTACTTCGCCTACTTTCTCAAACGTAATATCAGGTATTCTGTCAATGGCTTCTTGAACTTTTTGGTCGACATATTGTTGATTCACTCCGCCGCCATCGCCACCACCAGTTGCTGAAATAACACCATCTTCTGAAATAGAGATATTCGCTCCAGCGGTATAATTTTTCAACTCTTCCAATTTCGATTTTAGTTCATTGGTGAAATTTTGATCTGTTTGTTTTAGCGCAGACAACGTGCCGTCTTCTGCAATTTCTAACAGTTGGCCAACCTTTATTCCGCCCAGTTCGTCTGTGGTAGCGATTGGAAGAATATACACGCCTCCCTCGCCATTTGACAATCGTTGAAACATTTCAGAAGTGATAATACCGTCTGTTTCTTCTGTCGCATAAGGAAGTTCTGTCAGTGCATTTTCTAAGCCTAAATCTGCTTTAGTGATAATTACTGCCCCAGTATATCCATTAACAGATAATACTTTTGATTGACCCGCAATAATTTTTTCTAATCCTCGAACAGCGGATACATGTGTAATAGGATAAAACTGACGTTCCACGCCATTTTCTTCGGTTTCCATCATTCGTTTTACTTTAACCACTTATTTCACCCACTTTTTCAAACACATAAGCGTTCTGTTTTGTATCATCAACTGTTGCGATAACCAATGCTCCATCGGACACAGGATAATCAACAGTGCCAACAATTTCTGTTTCATGATTTAGCGAAAAAGCATCATCTTGTAAAATAATCAAGTCACTTATTTCGCCATATTCTAACGTATATAAGCGTTTCTCTAATTTCTGATACAAATATTCCATATCTGCCAATAAACGTTCAGAAATTGAATTATGGCGCACTCCTTGAATGTCTACACGTGCATCCATTAGCTCGGCTAACATCGTACCGCCAGGATCAATCGTTTTTAAAATATCTTTGATTGATTCAAACCATGAAGTGAAATCTGTTTTTTGCGCATCTCGCCATGCTTCGAACTCTTCTTTTCTAGCATTCATCCAATCAGTAAAATCGCCCTTATTTTCGTTGATAAAAGCGGTCATGTCCGCGATTAAATCTTCAATGGACTGCCAATAAGAACCCATTTCACCTTCTGTTTTCGAAGCAGCATTCACTACAAAGTAAGAAAAGTTTTGCGTTGCACCAATCAGGTTATCACCTTTATGAATACTGAAATATGCTTCTTGTCTGTGTAACGACTGCATAGAATATTCATCAAAGGTATACTGAATAATCCCTTTTTTGGCATTCACAATTTTTGCTGAACGTTGAATCGGATATTTATTATCAATAACCGATTCAAAAAAAACTTCGCAACCTGTTAAATCAAGCGGCAAAGCATTTTCAACTAGTATGGCTTCTAAGACTTCTGTGTTTCGATTTCCTTGTCGTACATTCTGAATCCCAATGTAATTGTAAGGTTCAGTTGTACTTAGCGTTGCTTGCCATTTAACCATTTGTGCGCTCCTTTCTAAAAATTAATTACATCACGTGGATTAATTCGTTGCCATTGAGCGCCCTTCCATACTTCAAAGTGAAGATGAACGCCAGAAGCTAATCCGGTTGCTCCCATGATTCCCACACGTGAATTAGTTGTTACTTTGTCGCCTACTGACAAATCGACCGAATCCAAGTGACCATAATAGGTCCAGTAGCCATCATCGTGCTTAATTACTACGTAATTTCCGCCTGTCCCATCATAAGTGACAGTTTCTACTGTACCCGAGCGGGCAACATAAACAGGTGGCATACTTCCAGCAGGCATCGATGCAATATCAATACCACCATGAATCACATTTGTCCCCCAGCCAATCTCATCCCATTCTTGAGTGATAGTGTAACTAGAACGCACAGGATTAACCCACTTATTAGTCCCTGGTTTTAAATTGTGTAGCAAATCATACCAATATTGGGCCATCGGAATTCGTTCTGGATGTGTGACCGCTGGGCGTTCAAAGTTCGCTTCAAATGCCATCGTGGCTGTGCCAATATCTGTTAATGCTTTGAACTCTGCAACGGAATATGGATAAGCCGCGGAAGGAATATATTGACCATTATGCATATGCCAATCTAATAATTTCAGCTGCGTGGTAATATTTCGATAGTCTCCACTGATTCCAGCTTGACCTAGCAAACGTTGCACATAAGCACGGCCGCTTTCGCCAGCAATTGGCGATGTCCATTGAACTAGACCGTAACCAGGGCCGCCACCGCCTTCATCAATATCAGGCATAATTCCAGATTCTTGATCCATATTTCCTAAAATTCAAGCGGCCGCTTGTTCGGTGTAGC
>OKBC01000105.1_pt1 | contig 2284 bp, 2 predicted proteins | sample 1612361 | NCBI WGS metagenome assembly OKBC01 (sample SAMN04436792, study PRJEB24849) | human gut metagenome | biome: human gut; feature: NICU; material: stool | host: Homo sapiens | place: USA: Saint Louis, MO | collected 2011-04-27
TACCTTGGGGAAGAATTAACAGCGGTGAATAGTTGGCTTATTTTAATTGTCAGTGGTATTCTTTCAACCATTATTGTTTTCTTCCTAAATTTTTATGTGTTGGTCCCTTTGAAAAATTCGGAGGCCACAATTTCTATTTCGGAAAAAGACATGGAGGGTCGTGTTGCTACTGTGATTACCCCAATTCATGTCCGGGGAATGGGCGAGATTCAATTGAAGAGTGTCACAGGTTCGTTAAGTCGACCAGCAGCATTTTATGTGCCACAAGAAGTGGCTGCGCCAAAAGGTAGTGAGGTATTGATTATTGAATTGAAAGAACGGGTTTGTTATGTCATTCCTTACGAAGGCAGTCTAAAAATATAGAGTAGGAGAGAAGAAAATGGGGATTTTGTTACCGATTATTATTGCAGTTTTAGTATTATTAATGTTATTAATTGTGTTTGTTTCTAAATATCAGACAGCCAAACCTGATGAAGCGTTAATTATCAGCGGGAGCTATCTAGGCTCTAAAAATGTTCATGTAGACGAAGGTGGCAACAAAATTAAAATCGTTCGTGGCGGTGGTGCGTTTGTCTTACCAGTGTTCCAACGTTCAAATCGAATTAGTTTGCTTTCAAGTAAATTAGATGTTTCCACACCAGAAGTGTACACAGAACAAGGGGTTCCTGTGATGTGTGATGGGACATCAATCATTAAAATTGGTTCGTCAGTTGAAGAAATTGCGACAGCAGCGGAACAATTTTTAGGAAAAACAACGGAAGAATTAGAAAATGAAGCACGTGAAGTATTAGAAGGACATTTACGTTCGATTTTAGGTTCAATGACAGTGGAAGAAATTTACCAAAATCGTGAAAAATTTAGCCAAAGTGTACAAGAAGTTGCCAGTGTTGACTTAGCTAAAATGGGCTTAGTTATTGTGTCGTTCACAATTAAAGAAGTTCGTGATAAAAATGGATACTTGGATTCATTAGGGAAACCAAGAATCGCTCAAGTTAAACGTGATGCAGATATTGCTGAAGCAGAAGCCTTGAAAGAAACTCGTATCAAAAAAGCGGAAGCTGAAAAAGAATCACAACAAGCGGAATTGCAACGTCAAACAGAAATTGCAGAAGCTTCAAAAGAAAAAGAATTGAAATTAGCGTTATACAAACAAGAACAAGATATTGCCAAAGCCAAAGCAGACCAAGCCTATAACTTGGAAAGCGCGCGTGCACAACAACACGTGGTGGAACAAGAAATGGAAGTCAAAGTCGTTGAACGTCAAAAACAAATTGAGTTAGAAGAAAAAGAAATTACGCGTCGTGAAAAACAATACGACTCAGAAGTGAAGAAAAAAGCAGATGCAGATCGTTATGCACGCGAACAAGAAGCTCTTGCTCAAAAGGCACGCGAAGTGGCAGAAGCCGAAGCAGAACGCTTCAAAGTTGAAGCATTAGCCGAAGCGGAAGCCAACAAAACGCGTTTAACAGGTCAAGCGCAAGCCGAAGCTATTTTAGCTCGTGGTGCAGCGGAAGCCGAAGCCAAACAAAAGATTGCTGATGCCTTCAAAGAATATGGTGAAGCAGCTGTGTTAAGTATGGTGATGGAAATGTTGCCACAATTAATGAAAGAAGCAGCACAACCACTGGGCAACATCGACAAGATTTCAGTGGTAGATACAGGCGCAGGTGGCGAAAATTCTGGCGCCAACCGTATTACCAATTATGCAACAAACTTGTTGGCTGGTACACAAGAAACACTAAAAGAAACAACGGGCCTCGACGTGAAAGAGCTAATTGAAAACTTTTCTAAAAAAGGTACCTCAAATAGCGTGAACTATCATGCAACAGAAGGTTCAGAAAAAGAATAGAAATCAGCCTTTAAGGAGTAGCGAATCGCATTTCGTTACTCCTTAATGCTGTATTGAAACGATAAACGAACAATCTGACAGAGGAATAGCGAGTGCTTGTTTTGTTTCAAAGATTCTGATAACATAGAGTTCTTGGAGGGATAGAGATGTCAAAAAAGAATAAAGATATTGAAGTACGTGTTGAAGAAGAAAAAGCCCAATACAATGGAGCAAATGTTTTAATGAACAAATTATTTATTGGTAAAAAAGAAATCGGTCGTGTCATTCCGCAAAATGATAAAAAATTCATCATTGAAATTGATGGTAAGCAAGAAGGTACAGCAAAAAATCTGGACGAAGCCTTTGAAACAATTATTCGTCAATGGAATTTAAGTGAATAAAAAATAAATAACAATTTTTTTAAAAAAAGGGTTGCTTTTTTCTGGAAAAGATTGT
>OKBC01000118.1_pt1 | contig 2014 bp, 2 predicted proteins | sample 1612361 | NCBI WGS metagenome assembly OKBC01 (sample SAMN04436792, study PRJEB24849) | human gut metagenome | biome: human gut; feature: NICU; material: stool | host: Homo sapiens | place: USA: Saint Louis, MO | collected 2011-04-27
AATTACTTAAAAAATTTTAAATGTGTCTCACCCTAGTTAATCGATACAGCGATTATTTCTTTTTAGCATTTTGGATGGCTTTAAATAATGTTGAAAATTGTCCTTTGAAAGACATCACATCATCAAAGATATCAACACCATCGTTTAACATTTTGACGGTAACCCAGCCAAGCGCTTCCGTAATTGCTACCGCAACTGAAGCATTGACCATGCCACCAGTCACAGTTCCGACAACAGGAATCACTTTTAGAATATTTCCGACTGCGCTCTTCCCTAAGCTTTCAGACCAAGACTGACCAAAAATTTTATGCAGCCGTGACATCATAGTTAATTGAACAGGTACCAGTAAAAAAGCATCCGAAAATGGAATTGGTGAAAACCCAATAATTGCTGCTGACAATGCAGCAAAATGAATCGTTTGATGACTTTTCTTTTTCACGTCAGGTGAAACACCAGCCAAAAATTCATCAAATACTTTGTCGAGTTGTGTTTGACTGTTCGTCACTAATTGTTCTGCTTTACCTTTAGAAGTTGCGAAAGCATTCATTATGGCCGTAGACGTTTTTTGTGGAAATTTTTTCAAGACATCTTGAAAAAAAGAACGAAATTCTGGGTCTTCGATTTCTTCATTCAATTGCTTAGTTTCTTGTTCTGCTAATTCTTGTTTTTCAATCTCTTCAAAAAGTTCTTGTTTCTTTTTGTTTTTATGTTTTTTTCTTCTCATCTCATTAACTCCTTTATCTATCAATATGTAGAAACAAAGTATAGCATAGCCCTTGGTTGATTCTCTTTTAGATGATTTGAAAAGCCAGAACTTATCTGTTTTTTAAACAAATAGAAATGTTCTAGCTTTTCTCAAAAAATCAGCTATTTTGTTTGTTCTTCACCGCAATAGACCGTCAAGTGTTTAGGCAAAATCTTCAGCGTAATTGGCAAAGCAGCTCCTTCATCACCATCCACATTAGTGGTTAATTCTTCTTGGTTTTCTAAGGAGATTGTTCCTTCTTTAAAGGTTAGGTAAACTAAATTATCAGTGGACTGGTCGACGCCTTTTAACAAATCTGGGACTGCTTTTACTGCATCCCACAATGATTGATCTTTTAAATAAACTAAATGAAGTTTGCCATCATCCACTTGGGCCTCTGGTAATAATGTTTCAAAACCACCGATTGAATTCGTTAAGCCAACTAAAACGGTACTACTTTCAATGGTTTGTTCTTTTTGATCCAAGCTTAAATGAAAAGGATACGTTTGAGCATTCGCTAAATGTTTGGCACCTGAAATAAAATAAGCGAGTTTTCCTAACTTCGTTTTTTGTTCAACGTCCACGTCGTTAATTGACTCTGGAATCGTCCCAATCGCAACGACATTCATAAAGTAGTCGTCATTGATTTTCCCCACATCTAAAGCACTGGTTTTTTCTAAATCTAATTGTTGAATCGCCTCTTCAGGATCCATCGGTAAATTCAAGGCTCGCGCTAAATCGTTCACCGTTCCTAAAGGAAAAACGCCAAATTTTGGGCGGCAAGCTTGTTCTGCCAACCCGCTAATTCCTTCATTAACGGTTCCATCTCCCCCCATTACGAAAACACTGTCGAAGTGACTTTCCGCAGCTTCACGGGCAAATTGTTCTGCATCGCCGCCTTTTTCTGTTTGTTTCACTACAACTTCATCAAATAACTGCTTTAATTTTTCTTCTGCTAACGTTTAAAATTCTTTGGCTTTTTCACCACCAGAACTGGGGTTAACAATTAAAACTGCTTTTTTCACTGGCACCACTCCTCATTGATATCTAAATCGTTTGATTCCTTACAATTATTATAAAAGATATTTTTGATTCTGGCGAAAAATATGCTGACACTTGCTTAACAAACAAGCATCCCTGCTCCTCACTACTTTTCAAAACGTTCTTTAAAGCAATAGGCAAAATAATAGAACAATTTCCAAAAATCTTGCCAAACTTTTGGATCCATCCCCGTCAATTCATGAATTCGTTTCAAACGGTAATTCAATG
>OKBC01000125.1_pt1 | contig 1925 bp, 1 predicted proteins | sample 1612361 | NCBI WGS metagenome assembly OKBC01 (sample SAMN04436792, study PRJEB24849) | human gut metagenome | biome: human gut; feature: NICU; material: stool | host: Homo sapiens | place: USA: Saint Louis, MO | collected 2011-04-27
AAGCTTCTCCCAGCACGTTAAAACCTAGCGTTTGGTAAAAAGAGAGTGCTTGTGTCATATCGTTGACGATAATACAGACCATATCTAAATTCATCCTCATAACCTCCGATCTATGATAAAATAAGTGTAAGGGATTTTTTGGTAAAAACAAAACGATTTATAGCGAAAGTGCTTAAAAAATTAGAATGTAACAGTTTACAACGAAGAATAAGAAGACTATAATTATGTTAACTAGTTTTAGGTGTACCTAAAAATGAAATGTGTGAACAAGATAGATTGAGGGATGTTGGATGAAAGAAAAGAAAACGGAAAAAATGCTTAATTATGCAAATGGACCTAGTTTAGAAGAGATAAATAATACCGTCGAGGTACCTAAAAACGCAAGCTTTTGGCGAACTTTGTTAGCCTATAGCGGACCTGGCGCTTTAGTGGCTGTTGGTTATATGGATCCAGGAAATTGGATTACGTCAATTGCTGGCGGAGCGGAATATAAGTACACGTTACTTAGTGTGATTTTACTTTCTAGTTTAGTTGCCATGTTACTACAAAGTATGGCTGCACGCTTAGGAATCGTGACAGGAATGGATTTAGCTCAAGCGACTAGAGAGCATACAAGTAAACGAACGGGCGTTGCCTTGTGGGTGGTGACGGAGTTAGCCATAATGGCAACAGATATCGCTGAGGTAATTGGTGGTGCCGTTGCTTTGCAATTATTATTTGGTTTTCCATTATTAATTGGTGTGTTGATAACAACGTTTGATGTTTTATTACTTTTGCTACTGACAAAGTTAGGCTTTCGCAAAATCGAAGCAATTGTTTCTTGTTTAATTGCAGTTATCTTTTTTGTTTTTGCTTATGAAGTGGCATTAGCAGATCCAAATGTTGGTGAAGTATTACGAGGTTTTATTCCAGACACAAAAATAGCGACAGATAAATCCATGTTATTTTTAGCCTTGGGAATCGTTGGAGCGACAGTCATGCCTCATAACTTATATTTGCATTCTTCCATTGCGCAAGCTCGGAAATTTGATCGTAACGATGATGCTGAGAAAGCCAAAGCAATTCGTTTCACTACTTGGGATTCAAATATTCAATTAACTGTCGCTTTTGTCGTAAATTGTTTGTTGTTAATTTTAGGAGGAGCATTATTTTATGGAACCAACAGTGAATTAGGTAAATTCGTTGATTTATTTGATGCTCTGAAAAATCCAGATATTGTTGGTAATATTGCTAGCCCAGTGTTAAGTATTCTTTTTGCAATTGCTTTACTGGCTTCGGGTCAAAATTCAACGATTACAGGTACGCTGTCAGGACAAATTGTAATGGAAGGCTTTATCCATTTAAAAATGCCGTTGTGGGCACGACGAGTGTTAACTCGTTTGTTAGCAATTGTGCCAGTCATTATCTGTGTCATTATTTATGGCGGTAGCGAAACGGCTGTTGAAGACTTGTTACTTTATACTCAAGTTTTCCTAAGTATTGCTTTGCCAGTGTCGATTATTCCTTTAACGATGTATACAAGTGATAAAAAATTAATGGGCCAATTTGCGAATCCAGCGTGGGTGAAATTTTTAGCTTGGATTATTGCAATTGCCTTGACGTTATTGAATTTATTTTTAATTTACCATTATTTAGAGGGATTATCAATGAATTAGGTAGACCACCTCAGTGTTTTGTTACTAAAATCAGCAGTGAAAATAGTAGTTTACTACATTCACTGCTGATTTATTTGATTACAAGACTGGTGACAACAAGCGTGAAAAGTTTTGCTTGAAGCGTAGCCAGTACCCTTGTTTTTTAATTATCTCGTCGGTTAGTAAGACACTTTTTTCTATATCTTCTTCAAAGACTTGCGCTAACATCCACGCAATGTCGGGATTGTAAATAAACGTACTTACCTCAAAATTCAATGAATAACTGCGAAT
>OKBC01000151.1_pt1 | contig 1726 bp, 1 predicted proteins | sample 1612361 | NCBI WGS metagenome assembly OKBC01 (sample SAMN04436792, study PRJEB24849) | human gut metagenome | biome: human gut; feature: NICU; material: stool | host: Homo sapiens | place: USA: Saint Louis, MO | collected 2011-04-27
GCCCTTTTACTAGCCGTAACTAGTAAAAGGGCGATTATTATCGCGGTACCCCCTTTTTTCGGAAAGATGACTCTTTCCCTTCAACTGCCAATCATAATCAGCGGTCTTGTTAACGAAAGACATCACGTTTTTGCATACGTTTCGACAAAAATTCCTCCTAGGCCATTTTTCGATACAGACATCTAACTTTTTTCACCAACCAAAGTCTCTCTACCAGCTGTCTTGTACTTACTTTCCTATTCAACGGAAATTATTAGATTATAATTAGAATACCACGTTTAGCAAATTTGTCAACGGAAGCGGATGAAATAGTAACGAAAAAAGCAGCTTCTTTTCAGAAGCTGCTTACGTCTATTTTTATCATTGCTGATTAGGCAGAGTGTCCTACGATTGTGCTACCTGAGTAACCAAAACCGACACGTGTAATACCTGGGTTAATTTCCCAATCACGGTGACCGCTACCTGAAGCTGTTACCATACCTGTTTCATTGTACCATGCCATGATTACTGAGTTACCTGGCGCCCACATAATTGCGATAACTTCATCTCCACGAGACCAGTGATCATTTGGAATGCCACCTGCTTCAACTTGTGCTGCACGAGCAGTTGCAGAAGCTGCTAAGCCTGCATCCCATACTACTGGACGTAAACCTAATGATTGACGTAGAACGTTCAATGCATCAAGCGTCACATCACCTGTAGCTGGTGGTGGTGTTGGAATTGGATCTTTTTTATCTGGTTCTGGTGTTGGTGGTGTAACTGTTCCCTCACCATTACTTTCGCTACCACTTGGTGTTGTTGATTGTTCTGAAGAAGAGCCAGTATTTTCTGTTGCACTATTATCTGTACTTGGTGTAGTTGTTTCAGTTGTTTGTTGCGTGCTTGATTCAGTTGCTGAGCTTGAGCTTGCTGGCGCTTGCGCTTCTGTTGTTGAAGAAGAGGCAACTGGTGCTTCTGCTTTTACTTCTGCTTTAGCTTGAACTGGTTTTGCAGCAGCTTGTTTAGCTTTTTCAGCTGCAGCTTTTTGTTCAGCAGCTAAGCGTGCTTGCTCTGCTTCAGCAGCTGCTTTTTGTTTTTCTAAGCCAGCTTTAGAACTTTCAGCTGATGATTGTTCTAATGCTAATGAAGCTTTCATTACGTTTAATTCAGATTGTTTAGAAAGTAAATCTTGACGTTTTGTTTCTAATTCAGCTTCTGTTGCTTCAAGTTGTTTCATTTTTTTCTCGTTTTCAACTTTTTTATCAACAACGGCTTGTTTATCTTCTTTTTGTTGTTGCATTAAGTCGTTGTTGGCACTTACGATTGTTGAAACAGCTTGAACACGGCTGATTGCATCTGCAACTGAGTCCGCATCTAAAACTGCATCTAGCATTGTTGTGCTTTGTCCATTAACTTGAACATCACGTGCTTGATTTTTGATTGCTTCGTTACGTTTTTCAATACGTTGATTCAAGTTTGTAATTTCTTGTTGTAATTGTTCTGATTTTGCTTTTAGTGTTTGCTTTTGTTCACGTAAAGCCATGCTTTCATCAAATACTGAAGATACTTCTGCTTCTAAAGAAGATACTTGTGAAGCTAAATCCCCTTGTTTTGCTTTTAATGATGAAATGGCGATCGGTGTCTATAAATATGTTGCAGAAACAAATTACCAAATGGGGAAAGACATTCGGATTATTGGTTTTGATAATTCTGAACTAGGTGCGTTTGTGCAACCGCGATTAGCAAC
>OKBC01000170.1_pt1 | contig 1661 bp, 1 predicted proteins | sample 1612361 | NCBI WGS metagenome assembly OKBC01 (sample SAMN04436792, study PRJEB24849) | human gut metagenome | biome: human gut; feature: NICU; material: stool | host: Homo sapiens | place: USA: Saint Louis, MO | collected 2011-04-27
ACAGGAGAATCAAGTGATATTATGATTACCGTCCAACCCATTGAATCAACAGAAAATACCATTGAATTAGAAAGTAGTGTCGAAAAACAATTTGGCAATCAAATTCGTCAGGTGATTACGACAACTTTGGAACATTTAGATGTCCAAGGCGTTGCGGTCAAGGCGATTGATAAAGGGGCATTAGATTGTACAATCAAAGCTCGGATGATTACAGTTTTACATCGAGGCGCTGAAAAAGAAACGTATGATTGGAAGGAGTTGGACTCATGGAACGTTTAAGAAGAACAATGATGTTTGTCCCTGGAGCGAACGCAGCAATGCTAAGAGATGCACCATTGTATGGGGCAGATTCAATCATGTTTGATTTAGAAGATGCAGTTTCATTAAAAGAAAAAGACTCTGCCCGTGTTTTAGTCCATTCTGCTTTGAAAACTTTCGATTATGGCAATATTGAAATTGTTGTTCGGATCAATGCTTTAGATGCCGGTGGCGCAGAAGATATTGAAGCAATGGTCTTAGCTGGTGTCGATGTGATTCGTTTACCAAAAACAGAAACAGCCCAAGATATCATTGATGTCGAGGCAGTCATTACAGAAGTAGAACAGCAAAATGACATTCCCGTAGGAACAACGAAAATGATGGCTGCTATCGAATCGGCTGAAGGTGTTCTAAATGCGCCCGCGATTGCCAAAAGTTCAACTCGATTGATTGGCATCGCGTTAGGCGCCGAAGACTATGTTACCAATATGAAAACACGGCGCCATCCAGATGGCCAAGAACTATTCTTTGCTCGTAGCATGATTTTACATGCCGCTCGAGCAGCTGGGATTGCGGCTATTGATACGGTCTATTCAGATGTAGACAATACTGAAGGCTTTGAAGCCGAAGTTCGTTTGATTAAACAGCTAGGTTTCGATGGGAAGTCGGTGATTAACCCTCGTCAAGTCCCATTGGTTAATAATATTTATGCGCCAACAGAAAAAGAAATCCAGAATGCTAAGGAAGTAATCTGGGGCATTCGGGAAGCCGAAGCAACAGGTTCCGGTGTTATCTCCGTAAATGGAAAAATGGTTGATAAACCAATTGTTGAACGAGCTGAACGGGTCATTGCGTTAGCATTGGCGGCTAAATTAATTACCGAGGAGGAAATATAGACATGGTAGTAAATAAAGTAGGCAAAGACATTCCTCAATCTTATGCAGAGCAATACGGCATTTATGAAGGAGAATTAGCACACATTGATGCTTATCAAGAAGCGAGCCGAGCAATTAAACCAGTGAAACCTCGGGAGACAAAACTTTTAGGAAGTATTCGTGAAGCAATTGAAAAAACAGGTTTAAAAGATGGCATGACCATCTCTTTCCATCACCATTTCCGTGAAGGAGACTATGTGATGAATTTAGTTTTAGCCGAGATTGCCGCCATGGGGCTGAAAAATATTTCGATTGCACCTAGTTCAATTGCAAATGTTCATGAACCTTTGATCGAACACATTAAAAATGGAGTAGTCACCAACATTACTTCTTCTGGTTTGAGAGATAAAGTAGGCGCCGCTATTTCAGCAGGTATAATGGAAAATCCTGTGGTGATTCGTTCACATGGTGGCCGGGCACGGGCAGTAGCAGCAGGCGAGATCCATATTGATGTAGCTTTCTTAGGTG
>OKBC01000186.1_pt1 | contig 1587 bp, 1 predicted proteins | sample 1612361 | NCBI WGS metagenome assembly OKBC01 (sample SAMN04436792, study PRJEB24849) | human gut metagenome | biome: human gut; feature: NICU; material: stool | host: Homo sapiens | place: USA: Saint Louis, MO | collected 2011-04-27
GTTTAAAAATCATAATATTTTATTATTTCACAAAATAATTCTATCATTTTTTGCAAGAAAACGATACCAAAAGTTCAATGCTTTTTTGATGAAAGCGTTTTATACTATATATGTAAACAAAATATAGGAGGCTATCAACATGAGAAAAGCATTGATTTTACCAACGAAATATGTTCAAGGGGAAGATGAATTACTAAACTTAGGTTACTTCGTTTCAACTTTTGGAAAAAAAGCGTTACTAATTGCAAATCCTGCTGACGTTGATCGTGTACGTCCACAATTGGAAGAAACAGCGAAAAAGTTTGACATTACCTTCGTAGAGGGTGGCTTTAGTGGAGAAGTAACGCGTGAAGAAACAAAGCGCTTGCAAAACGTTGGACAAAAAGAACAAGCAGACTGTATCATTGGTTTAGGTGGCGGTAAAGCAATCGATGCTTCAAAAGTCGTAGCAGAAGGTGAAAACTTAATTATTGTACCAACGATTGCGGCTCAAGATGCACCAACTTCGCATTCAGCTGTACTATATCATGAAGATGGCTCATTTGATGATTATGCTTACTTTAAACAAAGTCCAAGCGTCGTGATGGTTGATACAAAATTGGTTGCCAAAGCGCCAACTAGATTTTTAGTTGCTGGAATGGGGGATGCCTTATCCACATATTTTGAAGCACGCGCAACACACAATTCATATTCTCGGGTTAATGCTAGTTTGCCAATGGGTTCAAGAGAAGGCTTAACGCCTGCTGCTAGCGGCACATATGCAGCTTTGGCCATGGCAAAACTTTGCTGGGAAAACCTCCAGGAAGATGGGTTAAAAGCGAAATTAGCTTGTGATGCAAATGTGGTTACTGAATCATTGAATAAGATTATCGAAACAAATATCTTACTTTCAGGCTTAGGTTTTGAAAGTGGCGGTTTAGCTGCAGCGCATGCGATTCATAACGGTATGACAGTCTTACCTGGTGCGCACAGTTATTTACATGGTGAAAAAGTAGCTTTTGCAACGATTGCACAACTTGTATTAGAAGATGCAGCAAAAGACGAATTAGAAGCTGTTTTAGACTTTAGCGCTTCTGTAGGTTTACCATTAACGCTTTCAGACATTGGTGTCGATGAAATCACTTATGAAGAAGCGTTGGAAGTAGCCAAAATTGCTTGCATTCCAGAAGAATCAATTCATTCAATGCCATTCCCAATTGTCGTTGAAGAAGTAGCGAATGCAATCATTGTTGCAGATAAAGTCGGACAAGAATATAAAACAAGACATAAATTAGATTAAGGAAGTGTCCACATGAAAGCAGATATTTTACTCGTTTCACATAGCAAAATGATTACAGATGGTATTAAAGAGATGATTGAACAGATGAACGCCAGTGAAGAAATTACAATTCATTCACTTGGTGGTACATCAGATGGTTCATTAGGTTCAGATCCAATGAAAATCATTGACACGATTAACGAAGCGGACTCTGACCGAGAATTTTTAATTTTTGCCGATTTAGGCAGTGCCGTTTTAAGTTCAGAATTAGCTTTTGATATGCTAGAAGAAGACCAACAGAAACATTATCATTTAGTCGATGCACCATT
>OKBC01000197.1_pt1 | contig 1533 bp, 1 predicted proteins | sample 1612361 | NCBI WGS metagenome assembly OKBC01 (sample SAMN04436792, study PRJEB24849) | human gut metagenome | biome: human gut; feature: NICU; material: stool | host: Homo sapiens | place: USA: Saint Louis, MO | collected 2011-04-27
CATTGGTGTCTCTCGACATTTCTGAGCAATAGCCTATGTTTGTATAGGAGCCTCACCTAACTTATTACAAAGAAATAATAGTCTTTTAAGTAACTCTTTGTCAAGACATAAGCAGAAGTCAAAACAGTTCTATTTACAAATGAATGCGACGAACCATTTCTTCTGTTATTTGTTCTACAATATCAATGGTTGTTTTTGGCGAACGTTGATTTCTGGGGATATCGATTGAGTAAATTTTGGCAATACGACCAGGATTTGCATCCATTAATACAACCCGATCAGAAAGTTGAACTGCTTGTTGAACATCATGCGTGATCATCACAATTGATTTAGTCGCAATTTGATTGTTTAGCCAAATTTCTAATAAATCGTTAGATAATTGGCTGGCTGTAATGATATCTAAAGCTGAAAAAGGTTCGTCTAAGAGCAATAAGCTAGGTTCGATGGCTAAAGCACGAGCAAAGCCTACACGCTGTATCATTCCACCAGATAACTCTCTGGGATAAGCTTTTTCAAAACCAGTTAAACCAATCATTTCAATGAGATTACTGACTCTTTTGTTTATTTGTTCACGGGAAATTTCTTTACGGTTTTCTAAGCCAAAGCTGATATTTTTTTCAACTGTCAACCAAGGAAAAAGGGCAAAATGTTGAAAAACCATGCCGATATTGGCATCAGGCTCATTAATGATTTTATCTTCAAAAGTAATTTCACCTCTAGTTGTACGAAGAAGTCCAGCAATACTTCTGAGCAACGTTGATTTTCCTGTTCCTGATTGTCCGATAATACTTAAAAATTCATTCGTTTTAACTGTTAAATCAATATTTTCAAGGACTTTTAAATGTTCTGAATGTCCTTCAATTTCAAATTCTTTATATACTGATTTTATGCTTAATAATTCTTTATTTTCCATCGTCTTATTAGATAGGTAAAGGGAAATCACCTATCGTTCTCCTCTCTAGTTTATCTTAAAAATTTAGTCGAGTTGAGTCGTCCAGCTATTAATAGTGAAATTTTTGTTTTGCTGCTCGATATAAAGGTTGCCAAACAAAGGCAATACATAAACCAACAACGAAACACATCGCTAAGGTTCCTAAGGCAGATTTATCTTTTACGCCATCGTTTGCCGCAATATATTGTCCTAGGCCAGTAACATCTATTGATTTTTTGCCCCATTGAATGCTTTCTGCTGCGATATCAGCGTTCCAAGCAGCACCAGCAGCGTTAATAATTGCTGTAATGAGGTAAGGTAAAATAGAAGGGATCAAAAATTTTGTCCACCATTGCCATTTAGATAATTTAAAAAGTTTGGTTACGTCACGAATATCATCAGGGATGGCTAAGTAGCCAGCAATTACATTAAAGAAAAAATACCATTGGCAACCAACCATGATGAGTGGTAAAATCCACCATTCTAATTTGTTGAAGCCCATACTAATAATCAACACAATGAATGGAGTATAAACATTTGACGGAATGGAGCCTAAAATTTGTCCAATCGGTTGAACGATACTTAAGCGCCGATTATCATTC
>OKBC01000359.1_pt1 | contig 1199 bp, 2 predicted proteins | sample 1612361 | NCBI WGS metagenome assembly OKBC01 (sample SAMN04436792, study PRJEB24849) | human gut metagenome | biome: human gut; feature: NICU; material: stool | host: Homo sapiens | place: USA: Saint Louis, MO | collected 2011-04-27
TTTTCTTTGGTTCTGGTTTGCACTGAAACGAGCAAAAGCGTTTCTTATTTGAAAGGAGTTTCAACAATGAAATGTATTTCTTGGAATGTCAACGGCTTACGAGCGGTTGTTAAAAAGAATTTTATGGATGTTTTTAATGAATTAGATGCAGATTTTTTCTGTTTACAAGAAACAAAATTACAAGCTGGGCAAATTGATTTAGAACTTCCTGGCTATCATCAGTATTGGAATTATGCCGAAAAAAAAGGCTATTCTGGCACAGCAATTTTCGCTAAAGAAGAAGCGTTAAGTGTTCGCTATGGCTTAGGTATCGAGGCTCACGATCAAGAAGGCCGCGTGATAACCAGAATTTTTCATGGTCACTTGCTACACACCAAACTCACAAGCTGAACTAAAGCGTTTAGCTTATCGAATGACATGGGAAGATGCTTTTCGTGCCTATTTAAACGAATTAAATCAAGAAAAACCCGTAATTCTTTGCGGTGATTTAAACGTAGCTCATCAAAAGATTGATTTAAAAAATTGGAAAACCAATCAAAAAAATGCGGGATTCACGCCTGAAGAACGGCAAAAATTTACTGAGTTATTAGACAGTGGCTTCACTGATACATTCCGTTATTTTTATCCAGAAGCTGAGGGCATCTACTCATGGTGGAGTTATCGCTTTAACGCACGAAAAAATAACGCAGGTTGGCGGATTGACTATTTCGTTGTGTCAGAATCCTTGAATGAACGTTTAGTCAGTGCTAAAATCCATACAGATATTCTTGGTAGTGATCATTGTCCAGTGGAAGTTGTACTTGATTTTTAAGTGTTACTCAACGCGTTGAAAGGAGTTTTTTTAATGAACTTTTACGCTTTTGACTTTGAAACAGCTAGTTATGATAAACATAGTGCCTGTTCCATTGCAATTGTTAAAGTAGAAAATAGTCGGATTGTGGATGAATTTTACACGTTAATCAAACCAGAAACACCTTTTTTCTGGCGAAATACGCAAATTCACGGCATTCATGAATCAGATGTTGTCAATGCGCCCAAATTTCCTGAAGTATGGCAACAAATTCAGCATTGTTTTCAACCAAATCGGTTAGTGGTCGCTCACAATGCAAGTTTCGATTGTAGTGTTTTGGCTGGCTGTTTAGATTACTATGGCTTAGAACAACCTAATTACCTTTCTTTATGTACAGTCAAAACGAGTC
>OKBC01000379.1_pt1 | contig 1171 bp, 1 predicted proteins | sample 1612361 | NCBI WGS metagenome assembly OKBC01 (sample SAMN04436792, study PRJEB24849) | human gut metagenome | biome: human gut; feature: NICU; material: stool | host: Homo sapiens | place: USA: Saint Louis, MO | collected 2011-04-27
TGTTTAGAGAATAACGACCATCTTCTAAATAAAGATAATCAAAATCTTTACCTGTTCGCTCAGCTTTCGTCAAAATTTTCAAGTTATGGAAGGTAAAACGCATCGTATACAACGTTACTACAGCTGGTTCTGGAGCCATTTCATATAACCAGCGATAAAGATTTCCCAGCGCTTCAGAAGAATGGTAGTCAAATTTTTCTTCAAAAGTTTCGGTTAAATAAGGTTGATAAACCGTACTTTTTAACATATTTTTAACGTCTTCAACTGTTTCCGCTTCTAAAAGTTGTTGAAACTGTTGCTCAGAAAGCAGCTCCGTTTCTTTTAAACGAATCAGCGGATTAATTTGATGATACGTTGGTTTTCTCATTCTACGTCCTCCCTTCTTAACTGAAAAGTTTTTCTGCTACTTTAAAGCCTTCTGTTTTTTGAATCTCTTCAACTAATGCTGAAAAGAGAAAATTATACTCCAAACCGTCTTTTGCAACGATAAAGCCACTTTCTTTTGGAACAACTTCCTCTGAAAGCTCCCATTGAACAGTAGCATCAGAAAGGGCGGTCAGCCATTCTTGCGTCACTTTCGTTTGAGAATACTCGCCTAAAAGAATGGTTGCTTTTCCTGTTAATTCAAGTGAACCTAATTGTGCTTTCATGAATTGTTGAAATTCTTCCGCTGACCATTCACTCATCTTTAAGACCACTTCGTCAAATAATTGGTTAAGATATGCTTGTTTTTTATTTAATGCATCCTGACGAATTTCTAGTGTTTGCCGTTGTTGGCGTTGTTTAAATTCTTTTAATAATTGTTGTTGTCGTTTTTCTATTTCATGTTCTTGCTTCAGCAAAATTTCTTGTTGTGCTGCTTGGAATTCTTGATCGATGCGCGTTTGTTCACTGGTGACATAGGCTTCGACTTCTTGCTTTCCTTGCTGCTTAATTTCACTGATGATTTTTTCAATGGCATCCATCCATCTGCCTCCTCAATTATTTGACGTTCAATACAAGTAAGAAGGAAATTACGAACCCTAAGATGGCATAAGTTTCAACCATGGCAGCATAGATAATTCCTTTTGTTGCATGTTCTGGTTTCTTCGCTAAAATTTGGATCCCCGCAGCGGCTACACGACCTTGGGCAATCCCAGAGAACAATCCTGCAAAAGCAATTGGTAAAGCT
>OKBC01000405.1_pt1 | contig 1138 bp, 1 predicted proteins | sample 1612361 | NCBI WGS metagenome assembly OKBC01 (sample SAMN04436792, study PRJEB24849) | human gut metagenome | biome: human gut; feature: NICU; material: stool | host: Homo sapiens | place: USA: Saint Louis, MO | collected 2011-04-27
GTTCGTTTTCGGCTGGCCAAGTCATGATTGTCAATGAGGCCACCTCGGTTAGCTATCAGGGGCAAGGAATGTCTATGATTATATTTTATTTTAAAAAGCACTATTTTCTTGATACGCTCTTAAATCAGCTGGCGGAAGAACCAGTCATGTATCGTTTTTTTACAGAAATTGCTAGCAGTGAATTTGAAAACATTCCTCGATATTTCGTTTTTGCCAGCCAGCAAAATTCTGATGTTCACGTCTATTCGCTATTATTGCTGAAACAAATTGTGAAAATGGCATATTTTAATAATAAAGTGACCAAAGCGGCCTTTGTTTTGCTAGTGGTGGAACTAGGTCAACTGCCTAGAGAAGCTTTAAAGATGCAAGATAATTATTTGTCGAATCATCAACGTGTTGAGGTGATTTTAGCGTATATTGAGCAACAGATTGCGCATGTCACTTTAGCAGAAGTCGCCGCTAAATTTCATTTTCATCCGAATTACTTATCGAATTTTTTAAAAGAAAAAACAAACAAAACGTTTACGGAAATTGTCTTAGCCTACCGAATCCAATTGGCGAAAAACTACTTGAAGCAAACAGATTTATCGATTCAAACAATTGTTGAACGAATCGGCTATCAAGACAAAGCCTTTTTTTATAAACGTTTTAAAGAAGAAATGGGCATGACCCCAAAACAATATCGACAGAAAGAGGGAATGGCAGATGTACGAAGAAGTCTTTGAAGAATTTCATTTAACTGTAGTAGAATTACCAATCGAATTCGTTGATGATTTGCCTGTCTATCGCGGACACTTAAAAGAATTAACGTTTCTTTCAGCGGAAGCCTCTTCACGAAAAAAACTCTACCAACAGCTTTTACAGGCTTATTTGTTGTATAGAGAAGAGAATCAAGCAGTTGTTGAAGAGGAAGAAATAACCTCCTCATTATTGTCTACAGAACAGTTATTAAAATACTATGATTGTGAAACGTTCGATGGGTTTCACTTGCCATCAAATGCATAAGAAAGCAGGGGAACAAATGGATACAATGGCAAAAATTAATCAATTTCGAGATGAAAGAAATTGGCGCCCCCACCATAATGAAAAAGATTTGGCGCTCTCAATTTGTTTAGAAGCGGCAGAATTGTTAGAACTT
>OKBC01000458.1_pt1 | contig 1069 bp, 1 predicted proteins | sample 1612361 | NCBI WGS metagenome assembly OKBC01 (sample SAMN04436792, study PRJEB24849) | human gut metagenome | biome: human gut; feature: NICU; material: stool | host: Homo sapiens | place: USA: Saint Louis, MO | collected 2011-04-27
ATATAGAAAGCGCAGGATTAATTGAGCCATTTGATTCATTAGAAATGACCATGCCACAAGAAGAAAATGCAGAAGAAAGTATGATTTATGATGATGTTTTACCTCATGAACTTTTAGAAGAGAGTCATGAGGAAGTTAATAATATAGAGGAACAAATAAAAGTAAAACAATCAGAAAATAAAATGGATCAGGCATTGAAGACGTTACATGATTACTTCACTGAAAGAGAAGAATCGAAAGATAGCAGAAACTTAAAGATAGTGGATCAATTAAAGGCAGAAAAAGAATCCTCAAAAAAAGAAATTCGGGGTATGTTCTTACATGAAGTTGAGGGTAATCAATTTGCCGAACCGGTAAGTAGTTTTACTCATGAGACTTTAGGTAGAAAAATTATTCTTCCAAGTAAAAATAAAGCACACTAAATTTCGATAGAAACTTCTAAAGACAAGGAAGTAGATTCAAATTTACAGAGTTTTTCAGGAAATAATCAACGTGCAATCTTGCAACAAATACCTACTGCAACACATGTCTTAGGGGAAAAGCAATGGCAATTAAACAATCGCCAGATAAGAGAAGATGAAATTGAAAATGATGAATCAGGATCATTTTTTTTTGAGACAAAAGATGTTTACGATATTTCGCAAACAGACAAGCTTCCCAAAAAAGAGAGGAATGCAAATTATAAAATAGAAAAAGCAACAGAAAAAAATGGCCAAAAGAGAGTCACAAAAGTGTCCAACAGAAAGCCTGTAGTCTCACATAAAAAATCAGATTATGAATTCAAGAAACAATTAAGACAATTGAGAAAATCGTGTGAGAGAAGTGTCCAACGTTATTTAAATGAAAAAGCATATCAAGAATTAGAGCAAAGTATGAATATCTAAAAAATAAATAGGAATTGTAAGAGGATAACGAATAGTTATTCTCTTTTTTTATTCAAAAAAGAAAGAGGATGGAAAAATGACAGAAAATAAATCTAGGTTTGACTTCTCAGATTTTTATGAAGAAGGTTTTGAAAAGACCGAAAATTTAGAGCAAGCGATTTATGTTTTTCAAGATGGGACTTTAT